>SAMEA104315426__coassemble_131_pt1 | contig 123096 bp, 100 predicted proteins | sample SAMEA104315426__metabat2_low_PE_024 | metagenome-assembled genome bin SAMEA104315426 (sample SAMEA104315426) | gut metagenome | biome: Monkey gut; feature: monkey-associated habitat; material: faeces | place: China | collected 2013 | reverse complement strand
CAATTTCAATGAATTTACTCAGCAATTTCAATGAATTTGCAGACCAATTTCAATGAATTTACTCAGCAAATCAAATTGAATTGCTCGGTAAATCAATTTACTTTCCTCGGCAAATCAATTTGTTTTGCTGAGAAAAGTATCTTTCATATAGGTGTAAACCATTATATTTCATACTATTACACACCATCGGAAACACCTTGGCAAATAGCATATAAAATCGGGAAGCAACCTGCCGTTGACAGCTATGCCTCCCGATAGTATATGGAATATGTATTTTCCAGGGGTTGTCCCGATGGATTATTCGTCTTCGTCAGCCAGTGTGAAGTCGAGCTGTCGCTTCTCTATATTGGCTCTTGCCACCTTGATGCGTACTGCATCGCCCAGTTGGTATTTGTGGTGATGACGTCTGCCAACGAGACAATAGTTCTTCTCGTCGAAGTCGTAGTAGTCGTCGTCGAGGTCGCGCATAGGTACCATTCCCTCGCAGTGGTTCTCGTCTATCTCGCAATAGATACCATACGACTGGATGCCACTGATATGCGCATCGAAGCACTGGCCCAACTTGTCTGCCATAAACTCTACCATCTTATACTTGATAGAATCGCGCTCAGCCTGCTGTGCCACCTGCTCCATGTCGGAACAGTGCTCGCAGAGTTCCTCGTATTTATCTTGGCTGGCACTGCGGCCTCCGTCCTGATAGCGTGTCAACAGACGGTGTACCATCGTGTCGGGATAGCGTCTGATGGGCGAAGTGAAGTGGGTGTAGTATTCAAAAGCCAGTCCGTAGTGACCTATATTATGGGTGGAATACTTTGCCTTCATCATTGATCGGAGAGCAACAATCTCTATCAGGTTCTGCTCTCGCTTACCCTGACACTCGTCCATGAGCGTGTTCAGACTGCGCGAGATAGCTCCTTTGGTGCCGGCAGTCTTCATCTTATAACCAAACTTCACTACAAATTCGCGCAATGCCTCCAGCTTGGTGGGGTCGGGTTGGTCGTGGATACGATAGGGCAGTGTCTTGGCTTTGACACCTTTCTTCACCTTACCCACACTTTCTGCCACCCACTTGTTGGCTATGAGCATAAACTCTTCAATGAGTTGGGTAGCCTGGTTCGACTTCTTGAAATAAGCTCTGACGGGCTTACCCTTCTCGTCTATATCGAAATGCAACTCTTCGCGGTCGAAGCGCACGGCACCGCCTTTGAATCTGCGCTCACGCAGTATCTGCGACAAGCGAGCGAGGGTGCAGAGCATTTCTGCATTTTCAATGGTCTTGCGCAATGAGGGTTTAGCCTCACACTGCTGCAAGATGTCGAGCACTTCTTCATAGGCATAGCGTCTGTTGCTCTTGATGACGGTGTGTGCAATATGGAATTTCTTGATATTTGCATCGTCGTCCATCTCGAAAATAGCCGAATAGGCGAGCTTCTCCTCATCGGGACGAAGTGAGCAGATGAAGTTGCACAGCCGTTCGGGAAGCATCGGGATGGTGCGGTCAACGAGATAGATACTCGTGGCACGCTTCATGGCTTCCTTGTCAATGATAGATCCTTCGGTCACATAATGAGACACATCGGCAATGTGGACACCCACTTCCCAGAGTCCATTCTTCGTTTTGCGAATGGAGAGTGCATCGTCGAAATCTTTCGCATCCTTCGGGTCTATAGTGCAAGTGAACACATCGCGGAAGTCTTCACGACGCTTAATCTCATCGGGCGTGATAGTGGGATCTATCTTTTCGGCAGCATCTTCCACGGCTTTCGGATATTTGTAAGGCAGTCCGTATTGTGCCAATATGGCGTGCATCTCCACATTGTTGTCACCTTCTTTACCAAGCACATCAATGACTTCGCCCACCATGTTCTTCGATTCCTTTGATGGCCATTGGGTGATTTTCACCACTGCCTTATCGCCATCCTTACCACCTTTTAGTTTTTTCTTCGGCACAAAGATGTCGTGAACAAAGATGTTTCCCTCGGTAACAAGGAAGGCATAGTCTTTTTCCACACGCAGACGTCCCACCGCCTGATCGCGCTTATGCGACAAGATTTCTACCACCATTGCCTCCTTGATATGTTTTTCGCGACGTGCCATATAGGCCACTTTCACACGGTCGCCGTTGAGTGCATACATAGAGTTGCGCTCACTGACAAACACGGGCGTGCCGCCATCGTCGGGAAGGAACGAGTTTTTACCATTGGCCTTGCGCACAAAGGTGCCTTCCTGCACTTGTGTTTTGAGGTTGAGCCGGTAACTGTTTTCCGAAACCTTCGAGAGATAGTCGTCCCATGCCATTTCCTCCATCGTGTCGATGGCGAGCATTTTAGCGGGATGGGTTACCAATCGGAGTGCACGGAATATCTGCTTGAACGAGAATGTCTCGTTGGGATTTTCTTGGAAGAATGTCTGAAGCCGCTCCACGAGTTGCTTCTTCGTTACGCGTTTTCCACCTTTTTTCTTATTCATAATCGTAGTTTTTGGATTGTATTCTGCTACAAAGATATGAAAAAAGTCAATTTCTTGTACGCTTCGACGGTTAATTTTCATTAAATTGTCATAGACTGGCTGCCATATCTGACCATCATAACAGGACTAACCGCCACTCACAGCAGCCAGACACCCCCTCTACGTATCTGCAATGTGATATAGTTCAAAGGGTTACACCATGTCAAAATATGATAAAAAATAGGAACACCACGAAGAATATATCTGTTTTTTCTTTGTTTTCCGATTGCTTAATCGTAACTTTGCAAACTGATTGTCGTAAGGTAACGACTGCACTGCATTTACAAAAGCATACATGACACAGAAACAACAATATACAGGACTGACACCGCAACAAGTGGCAGAGAACCGAAAAAAGTATGGGGAAAACATACTGACCCCACCAGAAAAGGATCCTTTGTGGCGGCAGTTCCTGGAAAAATTTCGCGAACCACTCATCATAATCCTACTCGTTGCAGGATTATTGTCAGTGGGAATAGCATGTTACGAACACTACGGACTCGACAAAGGAGGCGAAGTTTTCTTCGAACCCGTAGGCATCTTTGTGGCTATCATGCTGGCTACAGGACTCTCATTCTACTTTGAATGGCAAGCCAACAAAGAGTTTGCTATACTCAACCAAGTAAACGATGATGAACCCGTGGAGGTAATCAGACAGGGAAACACTACCATGATACCGCGACGCGAACTGGTGGTAGAGGATGTGGTGGTGCTCAACACAGGCATGGAAGTGCCTGCCGATGCCGTCTTACTGACTTCCACATCGCTGCAAATCGACGAATCGACACTGACGGGCGAACCCATCTGCCACAAAAGTGAACGTCCGGAAGAGGCTGACTCCGATGCCACCTACCCCACCAACCAAGTGATGAAGGGCACGAAAGTAATGGAGGGACATGCCATCTGTCGCGTCACGGCAGTGGGTGACCATACCGCACAAGGCAAGGTGTTTGAGGCTGTACAGATAGACAACAGCATACGTACGCCACTCGACGAACAGCTCGGACAACTGGGAAAATGGATCACCGTCGTCAGCTATATCGTGGCTACAGGTATTGTAGTGGGAAGAATCGTGGCATATCTCACTGCCATGGACCATTTTCAGTGGATCGACTTCACCGCTTATATGCTGCAAACCTTCATGATTGCAGTGACGCTGATTGTGGTATCGGTACCCGAAGGACTACCCATGACCGTCACACTGTGTCTGGCCTACAGTATGCGACGCATGCTGAAAAGCAATAATTTGGTGCGCAAGATGCATGCCTGCGAAACTATGGGAGCTACCACTGTCATCTGTACCGACAAGACTGGAACATTGACGGAAAATCAAATGCGGGTGGATGAGATGAAGCTGTATGGCACAACAGATGCCGACATCGTAGCGGAAGGACTCGCTGTCAACGCTACTGCATCGCTCGACTATTCGAAAAATGGCGAACCTGCCGTATTGGGAAACCCCACTGAGGGAGCATTGCTGCTATGGCTACACAGCCAAGGCAACGACTATCGCACCATCAGACTGCAGACCTCGACGCTGACAGAACTGCCTTTCTCTACCGAACATAAATTCATGGCTACGGTTGTGGAGTCGGTTGCCCGTAAAGGACAACGCATACTCTATGTGAAAGGTGCACCGGAAATCGTCTTTGCCATGTGTCAGACAGCTGACGTGGAACGCAGAGAGATAGACCAACAACTGGCTGTCTATCAGCAACGCGCCATGCGCACACTGGGATTTGCCTATCAGATACTCGAACCGGGAGCACCCCTCCCCATTGTCAATCATAAGCTACAGGTATCCTGTCTGCATTTCATAGGCATTGCAGCCATAGCAGACCCCGTCAGAAGCGATGTGCCACAAGCCATCAACGAATGTATGGAGGCGGGCATTAAAGTCAAGATTGTGACTGGCGACACACCGGGTACTGCTCGCGAGATAGCACGACAAATAGGACTGTGGAACGATCACGACACCGAACAAAGCATCATCACAGGACCTGAATTTGAAGCGCTTTCCGATGAAGAGGTGCGCCTGCGTGTGGAGCAACTGAAAATCATAGCACGCGCACGACCTATGGACAAACGCCGACTGGTAGAAGCATTGCAGAAGAACGGAGAGGTGGTGGCAGTCACTGGCGACGGTACCAACGATGCCCCTGCACTGCGCGCTGCCCACGTGGGACTGTCGATGGGCGACGGAACGAGTGTTGCCAAAGAGGCCAGCGACATCACTATCATCGACAATTCATTCTCCAGCATAGGCAAAGCGGTCATGTGGGGACGGTCGCTCTACCAGAATATTCAGCGCTTTCTACTGTTCCAACTCACAGTAAACGTCACCGCTTGCCTCCTTGTGCTATTCGGTGCGTTCATGGATACTGAGTCGCCACTCACCGTGACACAGATGCTTTGGATCAATCTCATTATGGATACGTTTGCTGCCATGGCTTTGGCATCACTCCCACCATCACACGCTGTGATGAAAGATAAGCCACGCAACAGGTATAAATCCATTCTGACCAAGGAAATGCTAAGAGAGATTGTGGGCGTAGGACTGTTCTTCTTCCTACTGCTGCTCACCATGCTCTATGCTTTCCAACATACCGACATCACCTCGCTGACAGACTTTCTGCAACTGCAACTCAGCAATAAACGACATATCAGCGCTTACGAACTCACATTGCTGTTTACCGTTTTTGTCATGACACACTTCTTCTACCTCTTCAACGCAAGGGCATTCGGAAGTCATCGCAGTGCATTGCATTTCAAAGGGTGTAAGGGTTTGATCACTATCGTGGTCATCATCTTCGTAGGACAAGTGGCAATGGTTGAGACACCGGGCTTCCAAAAGTTCTTCAACGTGGTCAGTCTCCGATGGACTGACTGGCTCATTATCATCGCAGGATCGTCGCTCGTACTATGGATAAGAGAGGCTTGGAACCTGTTGGTAACACAAAAAAGAATATAAAAACAAGAAATAGATTATGGCAAAAGTTAGAATAAACACCTCAGAGGGCAGTATCACCGTGCGCCTCTACGACGAGACTCCAAAGCATCGCGACAACTTCTTGAAGTTGGCCGGAGAGGGATTCTTCAACGGAACACTCTTTCATCGCGTCATCAAAGACTTCATGATTCAGGGCGGAGACCCTGACAGCAAAGGCGCACCTGCTGGCAAAATGCTCGGTACGGGTGGGCCCGGATATACCATTCCCGCTGAATTTGCATATCCACAGTGCTTCCATAAGCGTGGCGCACTTAGTGCTGCGCGACTCGGCGATGAGGTAAATCCTGAAAAAGAAAGTAGCGGAAGCCAGTTCTACATCGTCTGGGGAAAGACTTACAAACCTCAAGAGCTCCGACAAATGGAGCGACAAATGGCTATGCAACAGGAGCAAAACGTGTTTAACCAACTGGCACGACAGAACCACGAACGCATCATGGAACTCAGACGCAACCGCGACCGCGAGGCACTCATGGCGCTGCAAGACCAACTCATAGCACAAACAAAACAACAATGTAAGGACATGGGACTGCCTACCTTTACCCAAGAACAGACCAATGCCTATACTACTGTAGGCGGAACTCCGTTCCTCGACGGACAATACACCGTGTTTGGCGAAGTGGAAGAAGGACTCGACGTGGTGGAAAAAATACAAAACACGGAGACACTGCGCGGTGACCGTCCTAAAAACGACGTGACCATGACGGTGGAAATCATCAACGAATAAACTAAAAATGAAGATTCTCATCACTGGAGCCAGTGGTTTCATCGGCTCGTTTATCGTGGAGGAAGCTATCAGACAGGGCTTCGAAACATGGGCGGCTGTACGCCGTTCGAGTTCGAAGGACTATCTGCAAGACCCACGCATACACTTCATAGAACTCGACCTTTCATCGGAAAGCAAACTGGTGGAACAGTTGCAAAACTGCTCGTTCGACTATGTAGTACATGCTGCCGGTGCCACCAAGTGTCTCAACAAAGCCGACTTTGCACGCATCAATACCGAGGGTACCAAGAATTTGGTTACTACACTGCGCATCCTACAAATGCCTATACAGCGCTTTGTATTCATCAGCAGCCTCAGTATCATGGGTGCTATACGCGAAAAACTGCCTTATCAGGAAATCTGCGAAACCGACACACCACAACCCAACACGGCTTATGGCAAGAGTAAACTGCAAGCAGAGCAATGGCTCGATACACAGAAAGACTTCCCATACACCATCCTCAGACCTACCGGTGTGTATGGCCCAAGGGAAAAAGACTACTTCCTGCAGTTTAAAAGCATTAAGGGACACACCGATTTCGCAGTAGGCCACCAACGACAAGATATCACCTTTGTCTATGTCAGCGATGTGGTACAGGCGGTTTTCCTGGCTTTGGAGAAAGGCAAAACAGGCCGCAGATACTTCCTGTCAGATGGTGAAGTGTATCAGTCGGCAGACTTCAGCAACCTCATACATGAGGCATTGGGACGCCCTTGGTGGATTCGCATCACTGCACCGATATGGCTTTTACGCATCGTTACAACATGCGGCGAATGGATCGGACATATCACCGGAAAGGTTACAGCACTTAACAACGACAAGTTTAACATACTCAAACAACGCAACTGGCGCTGTGACATCACTCCTGCCATCAATGAACTGGGCTACAAACCACAGGTAAAACTGGAGGAAGGTGTGCGCAAAAGCGTGGAATGGTATCAAGCAAAGGGATGGCTCTAAACATGCATATACCGAAATTCCTTATCAGACTGGTGGCACATGACAGTCACCCCACACGCGGACTGTTGGCTGTGGAGTGGGCTATGATGCTCTATCTGCTGTTTACACTGGCACTCATGGCATGTCTCTGGCCGCGCATCCAACAGCCTGCACCCATGCTCATAGGACGATTGGCAATGGTCATCGGGGTGTTGCTGGCATGGGGTGTCTATCAATGGAAACCGTGTCGCATCACCCATTTGGCACGAATACTGCTGCAACTCGGACTCCTCTCATGGTGGTATCCCGATACCTATGAGATCAATAAACTATTGCCCAACTACGATCCATACTTTGCGGCGGCTGATCAATGGCTGTTCGGATGCCAACCCGCACTGCTCTTTTCACAGTGGATGCCGCAACATTGGTGGTCGGAACTCATGCATCTGGGGTACGCCAGTTATTATCCGCTGATGGTGGCAGTAAGCCTTTACTACTTCTGCTGCCGCTACGAGCGATTTGCAAGAGCCACTTTCGTGCTACTGGCATCGTTTTTTGTCTATTACGCCATCTTCGATGTCGTGCCGGTTACTGGTCCGCAATACTACTATCTGGCAGCAGGAACAGATCAGATTGGCGCCGGGGTGTTCCCTGAAATAGGACAATGGTTTATCAACCACACCGAGTCACTGCCCATACCGGGGTGGGCTGACGGTTTTTGCTACCATCTGGTGGCTGCCGCACACGCAGCAGGCGAACGACCCACGGCGGCATTTCCCAGTAGTCACGTAGGTGTGACAACCATTCTCATGCTATTGGCTTGGAAGAGTGGAAGCCGCAAACTGGTATGGAGCGTAACACCTTTCTATATATTAATGTGTATGGCTACCGTCTATATCCAAGCACACTACGCCATCGATGTGATTGGCGGATGGGTCAGCGGTGTCATCTTCTATTTCGCTTTAGACGGATTTTATCGGAAAAATTTGGAAAGTAGGAAATAAATGCCTAACTTTGCAAACGATAACGAGACACAGTAGAAAAAGGGGATTCCGACATGAGCATAGTCGGAATTCTTTATTTTTTTTGCGTCTCGTGAAGTTATATTACAAGAAAACAGAAACCTTTTAAAACAAGAACAATTATGGCTTATATGTCACAAGAAGGCTATGACAACCTCATAGCTGAACTGCAGCGATTGGAAAGTATTGAGCGACCAAAGGCCTCTGCAGCAATCGCCGAAGCCCGCGACAAGGGCGATTTAAGTGAAAACAGTGAGTATGATGCTGCCAAAGAAGCACAGGCACATCTGGAAGACAAAATCAACAAATTAAAATCTACCATTGCCGAAGCTAAAATCATCGATACTTCACGACTCAGCACCGACTCGGTACAGATTCTGACCAAGGTGGAAATGACCAATATCATCACCAAAGCCAAGATGACCTATACCATTGTCAGCGAGAATGAAGCTGATTTGCGCGCTGGAAAAATATCTATCCAGACTCCTATCGCACAGGGACTTTTGGGTAAAAAGGTTGGCGATGAAGTGGAAATCAAAATACCACGCGGCACCATCAAACTGCGCATTGAGAACATCTCTATAGCCTAATATCCAAACAAAACAGGCCACGGAGAAGGGTTAAACCATATTAATACAAATGCTTATGGACATCTTTTCAAAGATTGCAGCTGGTGAAATTCCCAGCTACAAATGTGCAGAGAACGATGAGTTCTATGCCTTTCTCGACATCAATCCACTGGTGAAAGGCCACACACTGGTGATTCCCCGCCGTGAAGTGGATTACTTCTTTGACATGGACGATGAGGAGTTGGCACGCTACCAGAAGTTTGCCAAGCGTGTTGCAGCAGCTATCAAGCGCGCTTTCCCCTGTCGCAAAGTGGCACAGGTGGTGCTCGGTCTTGAAGTACCACACGCCCACATCCACCTCATCCCAATGCAGAGTGAGGCTGATGTAGACTTCCGTAGAGAGAAACTGAAACTCTCTGAGGAGGAATTTCAGGCTATTGCCGATAAGATTCTAAATGAGTTTAAGTAGATTTCAGACCATCTCAAATAAACTCATCACCGTATTTCATCTGCACTTCGTTCACATATTTGCGAACCAGTGCAGATGAATCTCCTTTCTTACAGATAAGCAATACATTGTCTTCCTCGGCCACAATATAGCCGTCGAGACCGCTGACAATACCCAAACGGCCCTTAGGAAGCTTGATAACATTATTGTGCGACTCATCCAATATCACTTCCGAATCGACCACCACGTTATCTCCTTCACCGCGACTTCTACATTCATAGATGGCATGCCAAGTGCCTAAATCTGCCCAACCGAAGTTGCCGTGCATCACGCAAACCTCGTCGCAGCGCTCTAACACACCTCGGTCGATGGAGAGATTGGCATAGGAAGGATAGTTCTCGCTTACAAATTCCAACTCATCCTCTAAGGTGAAGTTGGGACGCACAGCATCCAAACGCTTCATCACATCGGGGAACAGCTGTCGGAAACAACTGTTCAGATAGTGTCCGTTGGCTTGTATAAGACCTGTGTTCCATAGAAATTCACCGCTTTCCATAAACACTTTGGCAAAGTCGCGATCGGGTTTTTCGGTAAAAGACTTCACACGGAAGACCTCTGTAGCGCCTTCCATCGCATCACCCATCTGTATGTAACCATAGCCAGGTTCTGGACGTGTGGGAGTGATGCCTATGGTGAGCAGCGCCTGATGATGCTCCACAAAGCGGAAACCTTCCTCTATATTATGTTGGAAAGCCTCTTCGTTAAGCACAAACTGGTCGCTCGGCGTAATCACCACATTGGCATCGGCACACTGACGGCATATGCGCATGTTGGCCCATAATACAGCCGGAGCAGTGCCACGACTGACAGGTTCGGCCAAAATATTATCGGCATTCATGTCGGGCAATTGTTCTTTCACCAATTCGACATACTCTTTAGCAGTTGTGATGAAAATATTTTCTTGTGGTAATATCTTGGTGAAGCGGTCGTAGGTCTGTTGCAACTGTGTGCGACCAGAGCCAAAGAAATCAATAAACTGTTTTGGGTTTGCCTCTCTGCTGCAGGGCCAAAGTCTTCTGCCTTTGCCTCCTGCGAGAATGATGCAATATTGTTTGTTGTCCATGTTATAGGCTTTAAAGGGATGATTTTACGGTACGAAGTTAGTCAATTTCTGCATATTGAACAAAAAAATCAATCATTTTTAATAATTTTTCTCCTTTCATAAACAGATATTCAAAGAAATTTTGTAACTTTGCACTCGCTAAATAAGCCCAGATGGCGGAATCGGTAGACGCGCTGGTCTCAAACACCAGTGGGGAAACCCATCCCGGTTCGAGCCCGGGTCTGGGTACAGCAGAGCGGCTAAGCGTTGGTTTCAACGCTTAGCCGCTACTTTTTTATGAACTAAAAAGTATTGCCGCAGAATGTGTTGACAGTGGTTGCAACTTGTTTGAAAGCAATACTGATACTAAAGGAAGTGTTGCTTCCAGTTGTACAAACGTTGGCTGTTACCTTTTTACTAACCAAAAACACCACTAAGCAATCATATCAACATACAATAATAAACTTTCTTCATTTTCATAGATCTATTAATCATATAAAACTTTGTTACTACCTATTATTATCAAACATTGAAAACGAGTGCCGTGAACTATGATTGGAAGAAAGAAGCAATGGTAATATTGCTCTTTTTCTCGTTATACAGGCAGGTATCGGTTGTATCGTAATATTCGTTGTAAGCACTCTCTATAGCTGCCATGATGCGGATTTCGGCATGGTTTTCCCACATTCTGAATTCCACATCTTCCTCATATCCACGAGCAAAAGCCTTGAGCTTGTCGATGTCGAACGCATCGGTTGCCACTCCTGCCATCTCCCTTTCTGCATCCAAGGCGTTGCACTCTTGCTCTACATGTGCCGGTATCAACATGCAAGGTTTACCCATATACAATGCTTCGCAAACGCTCTCAAAACCTGCTGTGGTGGCATATGCCTTGCAGCCTGCCATATATTTTAGAAACTTCACATCGTTGATGCGATGGAAAGTGAGTGTTTCATCTACCTGAAGTTCTTCGGGTGCATCGGCTTTATCCCAGAAAAAATGGAGTTGTGTGTGCGGATGTTTCTGATGCCAAGCCTTTACATCTTCGGCATATCCGGCATTGAGCATATATCCCACGATATAGTTTCCATGGTGACGGATTGTGGTTTTCACCTTCTGACGAAGCAATGGAGGCACTACTTTTATACCATTTGTTGCATCGTCGCCATAGTCACGAATGGACAAAGCCAGTTTTTTAGTGGCTCTCAGACAGGTGATGCGGGTGAATACTCTCAGTAGAAATTCTGGCAAAGGATACTTTCCAGGCATTTGGAAAAAAGGGTGCAAAAATAGATACTGATGGCCTATACACACCTCAGGAATGCCAAAATGAAACAGTGAATATGTGATGCCACACAACACTTCATAGAAATTGATGATGATGTCTGCCCCACTCTCTTGAATATTCTTGCGTATGAAATTGATGCTTGAAATATATGAAGGCACCAAAAGACTATTATATGCCATGGAGCGCAATAGGCAGAATCTCTTATTGTCCTTAGATGGGAGGAAGTTGGGACTATCAAACAACTCAGTTGGACAGTTTATCTGATTGAGGAAAAACTCAGGTATTTTTCTGTTTTTACTCTTTCCTACCAATACTTTCACTATCTCGTGGCCCTCATGCAGCAATATCTGTCTGAGTGCCAATGCCTGGGTAAGATGGCCTCTTCCCTCTCCTTGAACTACAAAAATTACTTTCATCTTTTTACGTCTATTTACATCTTTTCATCAATATATCTTTTAACTGAAAGTTGTATCGATAAAGCTTATCTAATACTTTTTGGGTGCAAAGATATGAGATGTATGTTTCAAAGATGTGATAGAAGTATGAATATGAAGTTAAAAATCAGTTGATTACCGATGTTATCCACAAAGTTATCAACCTATAAGTATCTATACCCGTTAACACCTGTATATTGGTTTAGAAACAAACAGATATGGCGGAGCGATTACAGCAAACTATTCTGGTTTCAAAACGAGCGATTCTGCAAACTTATAAATAATGATGCCTGCCGTGACAGATACGTTCATGGAGTGTTTGGTGCCCAATTGAGGAATTTCCAAACAACCGTTGCTGGCATCAACAACCTCCTGATGAACACCTTTTACCTCGTTTCCTAATACCACAGCATAACGCTTCGAAGGATCAGGAACGAAATGCTGTAGCTTGGTAGAATGTTCCACTTGTTCCACCGACAACACCTCGTAACCATCGTTCTTCAAAGCATTGACAGCCTCAAATGCCGTCTTGTAGTATCGCCAATCCACAGACTCTTCTGCGCCAAGCGCCGTCTTGTGAATCTCAGTGGCTGGCGGTGTCTGACAAATGCCACAAAGACAAACAGCCTCTACTCTAAACGTATCAGCCGTACGAAATACACTACCTATATTATACATAGAGCGGACGTCGTCAAGGACAACCACTAAAGGCAGCTTTTCCGACTTCTTGTATTCCTCAATACTCAGTCGCTGCATCTCTATCGTGCGAATCTTTCTCATAGTTGGCGACAAAATTACAAATAAAAAACGATAATACAAATTATTGTGGATAACTATGTTGATAACCGTGTGGATAACGTGTTAATTATCCACTCATATCCACAACGACATTTCGGGTATATGGATATCCACAGGTTTATACAGTTGTTTTTAGCAACTTTTCCACGCAATTATGATGAAAAAAGATATAAACTTATTAAATTTGCACCAAAATACGGAATTGTGGATAAGTTATTCAGTGGTCTAAAAATCAGCACTTAACTATCAACACCTATTGTGGATAGTGTGTGACCACAAGTTGATAACGAAAAAAGCAAAATATCAATAAGAAAGTTTTGCACTTATCAACAGGCTATTATCATACACATTTCTTTTTTAAAATAAAAATAAAAAATAAATAATATAATATTGTGATGTTGAAAAACGAATGGATAAAACAAGGATTCATTGATGAACCTATTGCTGAAGGCACCGATCTGAAACAAGAAATAAGACGGTTGGCGAAGGAGAAGAATGCCGTGATTCTGGCACATTACTACACTCGTGGCGAAATACAAGAGGTAGCCGATTTCATTGGTGACTCGTTGGCTTTGGCGCGTAAGGCAGCCGAAACCGATGCCGACATGATAGTGATGTGTGGTGTTCACTTCATGGCTGAAACCTGTAAGATACTCTCTCCTGAGAAGAAAGTGCTTTGTCCTGATGTGACAGCAGGCTGTTCGTTGGCTGATTCATGCCGTGCAGAAGATCTCAAGAAATATAAAGAGGAGCATCCAGGTTATCAGGTCATCAGTTATGTCAATACCACTGCCGCAGTCAAGGCATTGACCGATGTGGTGGTGACCAGTGGCAATGCCAAGAAAATAGTTGATACCTTTCCTGCTGATGCAAAGTTGATATTTGGTCCAGATTATAACTTAGGATCATACATCAACTCTGTTACGGGTCGTGACATGCTTCTATGGAATGGCGGTTGCCATGTACACGAGCGTTTCTCGGTAGCAGAAATTGCCAAACTGAAAGCCGATCATCCCCAAGCCCTGGTATTGGCACACCCCGAATGTAAGGGTCCTGTGCTTGCTGTAGCCGATGTAGTGGGTTCTACGGCAGTTCTTTTGAAGTATGCGGTAGAACACCCAGAGCAAGAATATATCGTGGCTACAGAGTCTGGAATACTGCACGAGATGCAGCGCCAGTGTCCCACCACCAAGTTCTATCCCGTACCTCCAGAGGTTAGTGAGGGTGGATTGGGTTGTTCATGCAATGAGTGTGACTATATGAAGAAGAACACTTTAGAGAAGATCTATCATACCCTTCGTCACGAATGGCCTACCGTAGAGGTGGATGAAGCCACAGCTCGCGATGCCGTGAAGCCTATTGAGCGTATGTTAGCATTGAGTTAATGCGTGGAAAAAATGGTGATAGGCGGTGTTACAGCCATGGTTCTTCGCCATTTTCTATGTGTTATAAAAAAAAGAAAATAACAATTTCTTTTGTATTCTGCTTAGTTATTCGTACCTTTGCAGGCGAATTCCAAATTCCACTGCCGCGATGGTGGAATGGTAGACACGAGGGACTTAAAATCCCTTGGCCAGTAATGGCTGTGCGGGTTCGAGTCCCGCTCGCGGCACGTTTGGATAAGACAAGCCCCGTCGATGTTTCAGTTTTGAAACAACGGCGGGGCTTGCTTTTGTAGGATGGGAAGTAGGGATTTCCCGCATGAGAAGATTTTGGAACGTTGGCTTTGCTATTGCTATAGATATAAAAAATGAGGGCCCGATACTTCACAGCATCGAACCCTGCGCAAACTTCAAACAACCAAAAAAAGAAATAGATTTGTTGTTATTGATGTCTATTCATCAGTCTTATATTAGCGGATGAACAATAGTTCACGATATTTAGGCAATGGCCAGCAGGTATCATCAACAATCAGTTCGAGTTTATCAATCTGATATCTGATGGTATCCATCTTTGGTTCTATCGTGTCATGATATGCAATAGCCTTTTCATGTTCATCGGCAATTTTGTTTGCAACCTTTCTTGCGTTGACAAGTTCTTCTACGCCTTTCTCGATAGTTGATGTGCGTTCAGCAATTTCCTCTATGATTTTAATGTTGCGTGCTGATAGTTTATCAGCTTTGTCAACAGGGAAAATGGCGCGCATATTCTGTACATTATCGAGCAATTTACTCTGGTACTGAGTAGCAACCGGTATGATATGGTTCATAGAAAGATCGCCCAGCACACGTGCTTCAATCTGTATTTTCTTGGTGTATGTTTCCCATTTCACCTCATTTCTGGCTTCCAGTTCCTTCTTACTCATCACGCCGAGTTTCTCAAACATCTCTATACTTGCCTCGTCGAGATAGCGCTCAAAGATCTTCGGGCATGATTTTTCCACGTCAAGACCACGTTTGGTAGCCTCTTCAATCCATTCGTCACTATATCCATTGCCATCGAATCGGATAGGTTTGCAGGTTTTAATATCCTCACGCAATACTTCCACAATAGCGCTGGTCTTATCTTCACCTTTTTCAATGAGAGCGTCAACGCGCTTCTTGAAATTAACCAAAGCTTCAGCAACTGCCGCATTCAGTGCAATCATGGCTGATGCACAGTTGGCTTCAGAACCAACAGCACGGAATTCAAATCTGTTACCTGTGAATGCAAAAGGCGATGTACGGTTGCGGTCTGTGTTATCGATAAGCAGTTCAGGAATCTCCGGAATATCGAGTTTCATACCTTGTTTTCCAGCCATAGTAAATAGATCGTCCTTGTCAGCGAGTTCGATATGGTCGAGCAGTTCGGTCAACTGTTTGCCCAAGAATGATGAAATGATGGCAGGGGGTGCCTCGTTTGCACCCAGACGGTGTGCATTAGTAGCACTCATGATAGAAGCTTTGATCAGTCCGTTGTGCTTATAAACACCCATAAGTGTCTCTACGATGAAGGTCACGAAGCGCAGATTAGCCTCCGGAGTCTTACCAGGAGCATGCAACAATACGCCATTGTCGGTAGATAAGCTCCAGTTGTTGTGTTTACCAGAACCGTTGATGCCATCGAAAGGTTTTTCGTGCAGCAGAGCGCGGAATCCATGTTTGCGAGCTACGCGCTTCATCAACGACATGAGCAACATATTGTGATCGACAGCGAGATTAGTCTCTTCGAATATAGGAGCTACTTCAAACTGGTTAGGTGCTACTTCATTATGTCTTGTCTTGCATGGAATTCCCAGTTCAAGAGCCTGCATTTCCAAGTCGCGCATAAATGCTGCAACACGCTCAGGAATAGATCCGAAGTAGTGATCATCCATTTGCTGGTTCTTTGCAGAATCGTGTCCCATCAGTGTACGTCCAGTGAGCAAGAGGTCTGGTCGAGCCGAGTAGAGTCCCTCATCAACGAGGAAATATTCCTGTTCCCATCCCAAGTTAGATGTGACCTTCTTGACTGTTGGGTCAAAATAATGGCACACATCAGTAGCAGCCACGTTTACTGCATGCAATGCGCGTAGCAGTGGAGCCTTATAGTCGAGTGCTTCACCGGTGTAAGAGATGAAGATGGTCGGAATACACAATGTATCATCGATGATAAACACAGGGCTTGTAGGATCCCATGCAGAGTATCCTCTTGCTTCGAAAGTAGCACGTATGCCACCTGAAGGGAATGATGATGCATCAGGTTCCTGCTGCACAAGGAGTTTTCCGGAAAACTCTTCTACCATTCCGCCTTTACCATCATGCTCTATAAACGAGTCATGTTTCTCTGCTGTGCCCTCTGTCAAAGGCTGGAACCAGTGTGTGTAATGAGTTACGCCATTCTCTTTAGCCCACTGCATCATACCTGCAGCCACAGCGTCAGCTACTTTTCTATCGAGTCTAGCACCGTTGTCTATGACATCAATCATTTTTTCATAGACATCTTTCGGCAGGTACTTATACATTTTCTCGCGGTTGAATACCTTTTTACCGAAATACTCATACGGTCTTTCCGATGGAGCTTTTACGTCGAGTGGCTTTTTCTGAAAAGCCTCTTCCACGACCTGAAATCTTAAATTTGCCATAATCACTGTGTTTTTATTTTGTGTTTGTGTTTGTGTTATTTTGTGTCTGTGTTGTCTGTTATGTTGTTGTTATTTCAACCAATTTTCTATACGTAGCAGTGCTTCGTCGGTTTTCTCTTGTTGTCCGAAGGCAGTCAGACGAATGTATCCCTCGCCACTTGGACCGAATCCTACACCTGGTGTACATACCACATGAGCATCGTATAGCATCTGTTCGAAGAATCTCCAGCTCCCTTCTCCATTTGGTGTTTTCACCCAAAGGTATGGTGCGTTTTCACCTCCATATACTTCCAGTCCGAGTTTAGTGAGTGTCTCCTTCATTTTATGTGCATTGCGCATATAGTAGCTGATGGTTTCTTTCACCTGTTCCTTACCTTCTTGTGTATAGATAGCCTGTGCAGCTCTTTGGCTCAGATAACTTGTTCCGTTGAATTTTGTGCATTGTCTTCTGTACCAAAGGTGGTTCAGTGGAATGCGTTCACCCGTCAGTGTTGACGCTGTAATATCTTTCGGCACCACGGTATAACCACATCTTACACCGGTAAATCCAGCTGTTTTCGAATAGCTATGAAATTCTATAGCACATTTTCTAGCACCTCTTATCTCGTAAATGGAGTGTGGTATAGAGTCATCTTGAATATATGCTTCATACGCCGCATCATAGAATATGATCGCATCGTTTTTTAATGCGTAGTTTACCCACTTTTTCAATTCCTCCTTAGGAAGTACCGTACCCGTTGGGTTGTTAGGATAGCAGAGGTAAATGATATCCACTCTTTTGTTAGGAATCTGTGGTATAAATCCGTTTTCAGCCGTACATGGCATGTATAATACATTCGACCATCGTCCGTTTTCCACTACCCCAGCTCTTCCAATCATTACGTTGGAGTCGATATATACAGGATAGATAGGATCTGTCACACCGATGCTGTTGTCCCATCTCACCAGTTCCTGTATGTTTCCTGTATCGCTTTTAGCACCGTCGTTGATGAATATCTCGTTGATATCGAGATGTATTCCGCGAGGCAGAAAATCGTTTTTCAGGATGGCTTCACGCAGGAAGTCGTAGCCTTGTTCCGGTCCGTAGCCTCTAAACGTGGCTTGTATAGCCATTTCATCAGCTGCGTGGTGTATGGCTTCCACTACTGCTGGACACAGTGGTTGAGTAACATCACCGATGCCGAGCGATATGATGTCGGTCTTTGGGTGCATCGTCTTGAAGGCATTCACCTTTTTGGCGATGTCAGCGAACAAGTAGTTGTTCGGCAATTTGAGAAAGTGTTCGTTTACTAATGCCATATCTTTGGTTGTTTTAAAAGTTGTCGTTTGTATTCAATTGGTTGGCGGTTCTCCGTCTGGAAGTTCTATTTCTCCTTCGAAAACAAATTCCGCCGGCCCTGTCATATATATATGGTTGTTGGTTTCGTCCCATTTGATAGTGACGTTGCCCCCGTCCATTTCAATGACCGACTCTCTTCCTTTTCTTCCAGTGAGTGCTACTGCAACCGCCGTAGCACATGCCCCTGTTCCGCACGCCATGGTAATTCCGCTTCCGCGTTCCCATACTCTCATTCTGATATGTCCGTTATCCATGACTTGTGCAAATTCTATATTGCATCTTTCAGGAAAAGCCTCATGATGTTCCAGTATATTTCCTATTCGTGCAATGTCTATTTGATTCAGTTTTTCTGTGAAGATGACGAAGTGTGGATTGCCCATCGACACGAATGTTCCGGGCCAATCCTTTCCGTCTGCTGTTAAGGTGATTAGTTGTTCCGACCGATTGTCTGAACCTATAAACTGCCTTGTGTTGTACAGTTTAGGTTCTGACATATCCACTGTGACACTGCACACTCTCTCATGGGCAACGTTCAGATGTAATGTCTTAATGCCCGATTTTGTCAACAGTCGGATATCGGTCTTATGGGTTATCCCTTTTTCGTAGAGGTATTTACCAATACATCTTGATGCGTTTCCACACATCATCGCCTCGCTTCCATCAGCGTTGAATATTCTCATGGAATAGTCGGCTTCAGGCATATCCACCTCACCGATGAGCACCAGTCCATCGCTTCCGATGCCTGTATGAGGCTTGCTCCATACTCTGGCAGCCTCTTCAGGGTTGGCTATATTATATAATAAGGTATTGACGTAAATATAGTCATTACCAGCCCCCTGCATCTTTGTGAAATGAACTTTAGCTTTCATCATGCTAATCTTTTTGCCTTTTTTAATTGCTTAATGTCTTATTTCTGGTGCAAAGATACGTCGATTTGATAGTATTTGCAAGTTTATTGCAAGTTTATTTGATAACTTTTTGTGTTATTTTGTTAATTTGAAAGCAAATAGGCTATATTGCTTTCAAATTGTAAGTAACTACAATAAAAACTATAATAAATGCAAACAAAACTAATATTTTATTTTCTTATTGATATAAATATTATTGTTTTACTTACTTTTTGCACTAATTTTGCACCAGAAACGATACAGTTTGTTATCAATACGACATATTAATATAATTAGTAACATAAAAGGTTAAAGTTATGAAAAAGATTGAAGCAATCATCCGCAAAACAAAGTTTGAGGAGGTGAAGAGTGCTTTGCTCTCTTCCGACATCGACTGGTTTGAGTACCACGACGTACACGGAATAGGTCAGAGCAGACAGGAGCGCATTTATCGTGGTGTTCAGTATAACACCGATGTGATAGAGCGTGTAGCGCTAACCATCGTATGTCGTGAAATGTTTGTCGAACCAACCATCAAAGTCATATTAAATGTAGCCCATACCGGAGAGATTGGTGATGGTCGTATCTTCCTCAGTGAGGTTATCGACACCTATTCTATCCGTACCGGTGAGAACGGCGACACGGTTTTGCGCGATAAGAAATAGTCTGGTTGCGTAATATTGAAATACAACAAGAGAAACGGATAACACAATAACACAAACACAAAATTTAGAAGATTATGAATGAAGTAGGAATTTCTCTCGATACCGTATGGATGTTGTTAGCTGCCATGCTCGTATTTTGGATGCAACCCGGTTTTGCGCTGTGTGAAGCAGGTTTCACCCGCAGTAAGAACACTGCCAATATTCTGTTTAAGAACTTTGTCGATTTCATGCTTGGTTCGGTATTGTTCTTTTTCGTAGGTTTTGGCTTTATGTTTGGCTCCGATGGTGCTGGTTTCATCGGTGCTCCCAACTGGGGCGACCTTTCTTTTTATAAGAGTGATCTGCCTGTAGAGGGTTTCTTGATGTTTGAAACAGTCTTTTGTGCCACTTCCGCCACTATTGTCAGCGGTGCTATGGCAGAGCGCACAAAGTTCTCTATGTATATAGTCTATAGCTTTTTCATCTCTCTGATTATTTATCCTGTGGAAGGCCATTGGACTTGGGGAGGTGGATGGTTGTGCAACGACGCAGCCGAAAGCTTTATGATGACCACTTTCGGACATGTGTTCCATGATTTTGCAGGTTCAGCCATTGTTCATAGTGTAGGTGGTGTGCTGGCATTGATTGGTGCTATTGCCCTCGGTCCCCGTCGCGGCAAGTATGATGCAAACGGCAAGAGCCGTGCCATTCCTGGTCATTCACTCATCATGGCAGCCCTCGGTGTATTCATCTTGTGGATGGGTTGGTTTGGTTTCAACCCCGGTTCTCAGTTGGCAGCAACGGGTGAAGTAAACCGCATCGCTATCTCTCACGTCTTCCTGACCACCAATCTTGCAGCCGCTTGTGGTGGTATTGCCACGATGTTTGTTACTTGGATGAAGTATGGTAAACCTTCATTCTCACTGACCCTCAACGGTGTATTGGCAGGATTGGTAGGTATTACCGCTGGTTGCGATGCTGTTGATGCTTGGGGCGCCATTATCATCGGTTTGGTTTGTGGTACAGTTCTTGTATATGCTATTGAGTTCATCGACCGGAAACTTCACATTGACGACCCTGTAGGTGCTTCTTCTGTACACGGTGTATGTGGTATATTGGGAACATTGATGACCGGTCTGTTCTCTGTCAGCGAAGGACTTTTCTACGGTCATGGCTGGGGATTCCTCGGTGCCGAAGCCTTCGGTATACTGATGATCGACCTTTGGGCAGCAGTCACTGGTGTTATTCTGTTCTACTCTATCAAGAAAATTCACGGTCTGCGTGTTAGTGCCCGTATTGAAGATGAAGGTCTTGACATCTACGAACACGGTGAGACTTGCTACAACTGATCCTCTTTCTTGAGAGACCACAACAATAGTATTAATCAATAAAAAACATGAAGACGATGAAAAAGAATGTATTGCTTATATCGGTAGGACTGCTTTTTGCAGTCGCTACCGCCCATGCACAGGACAAAGTAGAAACCACTTTATCTGCCGATGTAGTAAACCATTATATCTGGCGTGGTACTGATTGCGGCAATGTAAGTATTCAGCCCACTTTGGGTGTTGCCTACAAAGGACTGAGTCTCTCGGCCTGGGGAAGTGTCGGACTCGATAAAGACGACAACAAAGAACTTGACCTTACTGCCAGTTACAGTGTAGGTGGATTCTCTATCGGTGTCACCGATTATTGGTTTAATACCCCCGAAAAGCGTTATTTCTACTATAACGCCCATGGCACAAGCCATATTTTTGAAGGATATGTGAGCTACGATTTCGGTCCTGTTTCAGCAGCTTGGTACACCAATTTTGCAGGCAACGACGGTGTCAACAAAGACGGTGACCGTGCCTATTCATCTTATTTCGAAGTCAACGCTCCGTTTAAGTTGGGCGGTGTAGATTGGACAGCCACAGCCGGTGCTGTGCCTTTTGCCACCACCACTTACAACACTTCTGGTTTTGCGGTTACCAATCTTGCCCTCAAAGCCTCTAAAGACATTCAGATCACCGACCACTTCACCCTGCCTATCTTCGGTCAGGTGGTGGCCAATCCCAGTGATCAGAAAGCCTATTTCGTGTTTGGATTCACCCTGCAGCCCTAAGTGGCTGCAGGCTAATCCAGCCACTCCCCTATCCTAATCTCAACGCAAACATAAAAACAACAATATCATCATGTGTGGAATAGTAGCCATCTTCCATGTGGAAGAACAAACGCAAGCCCTTCGCGACAAGGCCTTGCGCATGAGTCAGAAAATACGTCATCGTGGTCCAGACTGGAGCGGTATCTATTGTGGAGGCCATGCCATTCTCGCCCACGAACGTTTGTCTATCGTCGATCCTGAGTCAGGTCAGCAACCTCTTTATAGTCCCGATCGCCGCCAAGTGCTTGCCGTCAATGGCGAGATCTATAACCATAAGGACCTTCGCGAGCGCTATAAGGATCAATACCAATTTCAAACCGGTTCCGATTGCGAGGTTATTTTAGCCTTATATCGCGACCGTGGCATCGATTTCCTTGAAGAATTGAATGGAATATTTGCTTTCGCGCTCTACGACGAGACGCGCGATGAGTTTCTCATCGCCCGCGATCCGATAGGTGTCATCCCTCTTTATATCGGCTATGATGCCGATGGCAAGGTCTATGTAGCCTCTGAATTGAAGGCGCTCGAAGGTCAGTGCGACCACTACGAACCATTCCTGCCAGGCCATTACTATTGGAGTGGTGAGGGAAAGATGCATCGGTATTACCATCGTGATTGGATGGATTACGACCAAGTGAAAGACAATAAAGCCAGTGTGACAGCTATCCATGACGGTCTTGAAGCCGCTGTACGCCGCCAACTGATGAGCGATGTACCCTACGGCGTGTTGCTCAGCGGTGGTCTCGATAGCAGTATTATCTCAGCCGTAGCCGAGAAATATGCCGACATGCGTATTGAAGACGACAGTAAGACCAAAGCCTATTGGCCCCGTCTTCATAGTTTTGCCGTTGGATTGAAGGGAGCGCCCGACCTTGCCAAAGCCCGTTTGGTGGCCGACCACATAGGCACAGTCCACCACGAAATCAACTATACTATTCAAGAAGGTCTTGATGCCATCCGCGATGTCATCTATTTCATCGAGACGTATGATGTCACTACTGTGCGTGCCTCTACTCCGATGTATCTCCTTGCCCGTGTCATCAAGTCGATGGGCATTAAGATGGTGCTCTCTGGCGAAGGAGCCGACGAGATCTTTGGCGGTTATCTCTATTTCCACAAAGCGCCCGATGCGCGTGCTTTCCATGAAGAAACGGTGCGTAAACTCTCTAAACTTTATCTCTACGACTGCCTCCGTGCCAACAAGAGTCTTGCTGCATGGGGAGTAGAAGGTCGAGTGCCATTCCTCGACAAAGAGTTTCTCGACATCGCTATGCGTACTAATCCTGAGGCAAAACTCTGTCCCGGCATGATGATGGAGAAGAAGATTTTGCGTCAAGCCTTTGCAGATATGTTGCCCGATGAAGTGGCATGGCGCCAGAAGGAGCAGTTCTCCGATGGTGTGGGCTACTCGTGGATCGACACGCTGAAAGCCGTTACTGCAGCCGCTGTGACCGACGAACAGATGGCACATGCCGCTGAGCGCTTCCCCATCAATACGCCGCAGAATAAGGAAGAGTACTACTACCGTAGCATTTTTGCTGAGCATTTCCCCTCCGATAGTGCAGCTCGCAGTGTTCCAAGTGTGCCAAGCGTGGCATGCAGCACTGCCGAAGCATTGGCATGGGACCGTTCGTTCCAACATCTGAACGACCCCAGTGGTCGTGCTGTGAAGGGTGTTCACGAACAGGCATATTAAGTCTGTGTTTTCTCCAGCCGATGTTTTTTATGCTGGCAACAATGTCAGGTAGTAGTACTTTCTATAGTTTTTCAACTCCAAACAGTTGATATCCCCTACTCTTTTCAGTCTCCGACACGCTGTTTGTCGGAGACTGTTTTTCTTTCATTCCGCATCACTTCTCAGCCGTAGCTGACAGTTGTTTCAGCAGACAGTAGGTTTTGTATGGTCCTGATACCCTGTTTTTCAGTGGTTTTTTGATGTGGCGTAACCTATTGGTATATAGAAGATTAAATACCTATAAGCGTCATGTGGTTCAGCAAACTCAATGAATTTGCTGACCAATTTCAATGAATTTGCTGAGTAAATTCAATGAATTTGCTGACCAAACTCATTAAAATTGCATAGTCATCAACGTCACTCAGCATCATCGAGAACGTCATTCAACGTCATCGAGAACGTCATTCAGCATGGCTGCAAACGTCATGTAGTTGAGCAAAACAAATTGATTTGCCGAGGAAAGTAAATTGATTTGCCGAGGAAAGTAAATTGATTTGCTGAGGAAAACAAATTGATTTGCTGAGGAAAGTATGTTGCAAAGTGTTGAAACGTACATTATATCAGTACGTTATGCTTATTGTGTAGCAGTGGCAACAAAGGTCTTTTGTCCTACTGTGGTTTATTGTCATTTGCCAAAGAACGGCACTTCGTCCTGCCAATACAAGTGGGTATAGCTCGCCACCACATTGCCTTCGATGATAAACGGCGAAGGTGTTTGCTCCTTGCGAGCGTTGAACACATCGGCGCCGGAGTGGGGCAGTGGCGGCAAAAACTGGGAGTAATGAAACTCATGACCGCGATATTCCTTCTCTCCAACTATCACGCGGCGATAGCCTAAAGATAGTTTTCGGTCGCTCTTTCGGCTGCCAATAGAGTAGGGCAGTACGCCACACATCTCATAAGTACCTTCGTCGCTGACGATATCCTTGCAGAGATACATCATGCCGCCACACTCCGCCAGTATCTTTCCGCCACTGATGGCATAGCGGCGTATGCTCGCTCTGGTTTGTTGGGCGCGTTGCAATGCCTCTAAATGCTGTTCGGGATAGCCTCCCGGCAGATAGAGTAGGGTGGTGTCCGCCGGTATCGGCTGGTTGTCTTCGGGATTGAAAAAGGTAACCCTGCCCAAGCGTTGCAGTAAATCGATATGGTGCTGATAGACAAACGAAAACGAATCGTCGTTGCGAGCCACTACGATGTGGTAGTCTGATAGTGGTCTATCGGTGTGATGGTCGATAGTTTCCTGCGGTCTCTCTCTACTTGTCAGTAGCAACAACCGGTATATATCCACATGCTGTTCCACAAGGTCAGCCATCTCGTCCATATCCGTGGTACGACTAAAGTCCAGTCCCAAATAGCGCGACGAAGTCTCCGCTTGTCGCTGGCGCGGTACACATCCCAGACACACCAACCCTGCATCGGCTGCCGCCTCACGCAGCATGAGGTTGTGGCGTGGACTTCCCACCTTATTGAATATAACACCCTTGACATGGACATCGGCATCGAAACGCGCCAAACCCTGTAGCAGTGGTGCCACCGAATAGCCCGTATGGCTGGCATCCACCACCAGTATTACCGGCAAATGGAGTGTGGCTGCCACATGTGCCGCACTGCCTTGCTGGCGCTGAAAGCCATCGAAAAGTCCCATCATGCCCTCCACCACACATATATCGGCACCGCGCGAAGCCTCAGAGTAGATAGCCTTCACGTGCGAATCTGTCGCCATGAAGAGGTCGAGGTTGTACGACGATCGGTGGCACGCCATACCGTGATATTTTGTATCGATATAGTCGGGACCGCACTTAAACGGTTGCACCACCCTGCCGCGACGCACCAGCGCCGCCATCATACCAATGGAAATGGTGGTCTTGCCCGACCCAGATGCCGGTGCCGCTATTAGAAATTGGGCGAAAGTATGCTTCATGGGTGCGAAATTACAAAAAAGGAGGATAATAATCCGATTTTTCTATGATTTTTTTGCCATATAACATAAAATGACTACATTTGCACCCGGAAAGAAAAGGCAATCAACGGCAGATGCCGTATGATGCAAGGGAATCCGGTGAAAGACCGGAGCTGTACCTGCAGCTGTAATCCCCCTTTGAAGCAAGTTTGTCAGTATAACGCCACTGAGGCAACTCGGGAAGGTATGACAGACTGGGGAGAGCCAGAAGACCTGCCTTATATGTTCTATCTCAGGCAAACGCCCAGACAAGACATTGCGCCCTCAGGATTAAGGGTTGGCAATTTCCTATTTTATTATAGAATGAATTATAAAGGTATTATGACTTGCAGAAACATTGCGGGTCTGCTACTTGCTATAGTAGTGTGTCCGCCGGTTTTAGCACAGAAAACCATTGAGAGCAAGGAGTCGCTGCAAGAGGTTGTGGTGACAGGAACTGGTACACGCCACTTATTGAAAGATGCTCCGGTACAGACCGAAGTCATCAATCGGCAGGTGCTGAAAACCTTTGCCGGACGCAGCATCGAAGACATACTCTCCCAGTTGTCAGCATCGTTCGACTTCGAACAGGGCGACATGGGATCGCAAATGCAGATGAACGGACTGGGCAATTCCTATATCCTAATACTCATCGACGGTAAGCGCCTGCATGGTGATGTAGGCGGACAAAACGACCTCGGACTTATCGATCCCAACAATATTGAGCGCATCGAGATTGTCAAGGGTGCCTCGTCGGCACTCTATGGAAGCGATGCCATAGCCGGAGTCATCAATATTATCACCCGTAAGTATAATGAAGGCGTGATGCTTGAAAACAAGACACGCTACGGATCGCATAACGATGTGAGACAGCACAACGGCATTGCCCTGCGCTTTGGACAATGGAAATCATACACCAACTTTCAACTTCAGCACAACGACGGATGGCAGAATACCGCCACCGAACATACACCAAGTTCGGCAACACCCGTCACCGACTCGAAAAGCAAAACTGCAAACGAGTTTACCAATTGGCAGATAGCAGAGCGGTTGGCATGGAATCCTATCAAACAATTAGAACTCTATGCCGAAGGATCATGGTATCAGAAGGGTATATACCGCAAGAGCGGCAAATATCCCAAATATGATGTCTATAACTACGACCTAAAGTATAAGAACGCTTCAGCCGTTGCCGGCATGCAATGGACCACTAATCGCGGCGACCTCGTCACGGCAGATGTCAGTTGGAACAAACATGCCTATTACCACGCTTTCACCTCGACAACACTGGCAGAAGGCTTCGATGAAGATGGCAACTTCATTCTCGACTACCCCTATTTCGCCGGACAAAAACTGCTGATGAGCAATCAGGAGCGCACCATGTTTAATCTAAAAGGTGTGTTTGCACTCACCCCAACCAACAAACTCAGCACCGGTATTGAGGCACGCTACGATTATCTCAAAGCTCCTGCAAGCATCAAAGGACGCACCGCCGACGATAATACCGAGGCCATCTATGTGCAAGACGAACTCCAACTGCTGCACATCCTCCAGGTGACAGCCGGACTCCGACTCAACCGCAACGAGAGTTTCGGATGGAAACTTACCCCAAAACTCTCTACCATGCTTAAACTTGGCGACTTCAGACTTAGAGCATCGTGGAGCCAGGGATTTAAGACACCCACCATCAAAGAGCTCAATTACCAGTATGCACGCGACATGAGCGGCATCATTCTGTTTTTGGGAAATCCCGACCTGAAGGCGCAAACCAGCAATTACTTCTCGCTAAACGGCGAATATACCATAGGTCATTTCAACGTATCTGTTACGGGATATTATAATAAGGTGGATGATATGATAGCCTTGGTAACCATACCCAAGAGCGAAGCACCAGACGTTTACCGCCAACAGTATGGTGAGATGCTCAGTAAAGTGCGTCGCTATCACAACATGGAAGATGCCAAAACCTATGGTGTGGATGTCAATCTGCGATACACCACAGACCATCTGAGCATCGGGGCAGGGTATAGTTACCTCGATACCAAAGCCAATATCTACGACACCACACACGACAGAATGGTCAATGTCACCATCGATGGCATGGCACACCATAAAGCCAACGTCTTCGCTACATGGAACCATCAGTTTGCCACCAACTATCAGATGGGTGTCGGCATCTATGGCAAGATGTCAACCAAACGCTACTATCAGACCAACGGCAACGGTAAGGGATACCAGATATGGCGTCTCAGCACCACCCACGACCTTGGAAAAAGCAAACACATGACCTACCGTATAGAGGCTGGAGTGGATAATATCTTCAACTATGTGGATAAAACTCCACACGGATTACACCTCGGTACCAATACATCGGGTACTACGCTTTTCGCCTCGCTGACTGTCAGATTTGCGAAAGGAAAGAAGATTAGAAACATTTTTAATAATCAACATTATAACAAACAAAAAGACAATGAAGAAGATTAAATTTCTCATGATGGCAGCCGTAGCATTGCTGACTGCCTCAACATTCGTTGCTTGTGGTGACGACGACGATGACTCCAAGGGCGGACAACTGTCAAACATGGAGCGTTACCAGCAGGAAGTAGATGCTACCGTTAAGTCACAGAAGAAAAACGACAAGGCTATTCTCGTCGTTGCATTCGGTTCAACATGGCAGCAGGCATACGATGCTTTCGACCTTACCGTAGAGGAATACAAGAAAGAATTCCCTGGTTACGACGTCTATCTGTCGTTCTCTTCAGCTATCTGTATCAACCGTGCTATGGCTGGCGAACACGTAAAGCCCCGCAACTTCTATGAGCCAAAATACTGGCTGGAGGCTTTCGGACGTGTGCAGTATAAGGAAATCATCGTTCAGTCTATGCAGGTGATTCCCGGAGAAGAATACACACGTGTCATCAACGCTATGAAAGACTTCGCTAACAACTCTAACGGTGACCTCGACGACAAGTATCTGAGCACCATGACCCTTAAACTGGGCTATCCTCTGATGGCTGAATATCCTTCAGACGTGAATAAGTTGGCTAAGGCACTCAACGACAACTTCAGTTCTTATGCACAGCAAGGCGCTATGTTGTTCATGGGTCACGGTAACCCCGACACCTACGATACCTACAAAGCTAATGTTCGCTACACCCAGTTGGAAACAGCCCTGAAGGCTTACAACTCTAACTACTATGTAGGAACTGTTGATATGAAGGAGAACTTCAAAACTCACGTTCACCAGCGCATGGCCAACGATGGCATCACCAGCGGTAAGGTATATTGCGCTCCGCTGATGTCTATCGCCGGTGACCACGCCCACAACGATATGGCTGGTGACGACGATGCTTGGAACAATGGATTTGAGACCAACGACGAAGGTGAGGTTGAAGACACCAGTTGGAAGATGTATTTCAAACACATGGGATACACCATCGAGGACGATAGCTATACCGACGACAAGGGAATTGTAAAGGGTCTGCTTGAGTTTGCCAATGTCCGCGCACTCTATAAAGCACACACCAAGAACGCTGAAACTGTGGATTACTATCACTCAAAGAACCCCGAATAAACCAGAAACAAACATAAAATCTGATAGACATTGAAGACCAACAGACTACTCGTTATCTTCGCCTTATCAGTAAACGCAATAGTTGCATCGGCACAGATCCACAGTAAAAGCGGATCGGCAGATGCTGACAAACAGATGAGCCTCAATCCCGTTGTAGTGACGGGGTCGGGGCATCATCAGCGTTTGGGAGTCACTGCTACACCGGTGCACGTACTCTCGGCGAAGGAAATCAAAGAGCAGGGCATCACTACATTTGCTGATGCGCTCACACATACTATGCCGCAACTCTCCATGGCACCTAATGCCATGGGGTCGCAACTCCGTTTGAACGGACTCGGAGGAAAGTATATCCTCATCCTCATCAATGGACATAAACTCAGTGGAGATATCTCCAACAACGCAGATCTCAATCGCATTAACATGGCAAGAGTGAAGCGTATAGAGGTACTCGACGGTGCGGCAAGTTCACTGTACGGCAGTGATGCCATCGCAGGAGTAATCAATATCATCACAGACCAACCTACAGGCAATCTTGTCAGTGCCACTTCCAACTCGCGGGTAAGTGGGAAAGGACAGTTTACCGAGCAGGTCAATGTAGATATCTATAGCCATGGATTCGGATCATACACCTCCTTTTCACACGATAGGGCAGACAGTTATCGCATCAACCCACTGGAATATGTGAAGGGAGAAGAGGACAAAACACAGCAATCGCTGTCGCCCTTGTTTACTGGATATAGAAACAATCTGGTCAGTCAGCGCTTCACTTGGCAGACAACCAAGCAACTGGCATTCAATGCGGGTATGGAGTATGGATATAAAAAGACTGACCGTCCCAATACAAACCCCGACATCACCGGTGGTCTCGACTATGAAATGCGCTATAAATCGTTGCGCTGGAATGTGGGAGGAATATACAAATGGAACTCAAGAAACTCCATTCAGACGGATTTTACAGTAGATCGTTACCGCTATGGAAAGGAGTATGACGTAGAAACCAAAACCTACAAGGTGGGCGATTATGTGCAGTCGAAGAAGCAACGCACCATGGATGGCGAGGTGAAAGCCATACTCGGACTCACCCCAAACTCTACAACCATCTTCGGTATTGATTGGCGCAACGATATGTTGGTGGCTACATCAGGAAACATAGACAATAATGCCTATACCCTTTCAGGCTATGGACAGCACGAAATGGCATTGCCACTACACCTCAAAGCTACCGTTGGTGCACGCTATACCTACCATAAGGAGTTTGGTAGCAGACTGACACCAAAGGTGGCACTGATGTTTAGCAACGGACCTATACGACTCAGAGCAACCTATAGCAACGGATTCAGAGCTCCTGGACTCGACGAACTCTATTACCGTTACTTCTCTGTCAATCGCGGAAAACCACAGGTGTCGTTTGGCAACAAAGACTTGAAATCGGAAGCCAGCCACTATGTATCGCTGGGAGCAGAATATCGCGTTAGCCGCTTCTCGCTGTCGGTCATGGGTTATATCAACCGCATCAACGACATGATTATCAAAGATAATATCAAGCTCACTGACCCATTGCGTGAGATGCTGAAGGCTGAATTTCCTGAAATGACAGATGAACAAGCCAACAAAATGACGTCTTATGCACACTATGTCAATAGCGACAAGGGTGATGTGAAAGGACTACAGGTCAACATCTACGCTAATCCTGTCGATGGACTCAACTTCAATGTGAACTATGCCTATACCTATGCACAATCGAAATCGGGCGACGAATGGCAGATTCTCGACCGCAGTATCAAGAATGCACTTACGCTGTCGGCAAGTTATAGCCGCGCTTGGGGCATCTACCGCTTGTCGGCTAATGTCAATGGCAGACTACAATCGAAAACCTATTATGCGGCTTACGAGGATGCACCGGGCTATGGGGTGTGGAATATCAATACCACACACACCTTCTCGCTGGCTCGCCATCTGACCGTAGAGCCCAGTTTGGGTATAGACAACATATTCAACAAGACGGACAACCGAATAGACAGCAGCCTGCGACGCTATGCACTCTATTCACCGGGACGTATGTTGGTAGCTGGATTAAAAATTAAGTTATGAAACAAATCATCGTTGTAGGAATAGGTCCGGGAAGTATGGACGATATGACAATGGCTGTGCGAGAAACCCTCGCACAAGCCGATGTCGTGGTGGGATATAAGTTCTATTTCCAGTTTATAAAACCCTTGCTGCCCGATACCGCACAGTGTATCGACACGGGAATGAAGCGCGAGTGTGAACGTGCGGAAATGGCTTTTCAACTGGCAGAACTGGGCCATCAGGTGATTGTCATGTCGTCGGGCGATGCCGGCATCTATGGCATGGCATCGCTGATATGGGAGATGAAGGCGAAAAGTCAGTCGGATGTAGAGGTTATCGTGCATCCAGGCATATCCGCTTTTCAGAAGGCTGGTGCCTTGTTGGGCGCTCCTGTCAGTCACGACTTCTGTGTGATTTCACTCTCTGACCTGATGACTCCATGGCATCTTATAGAGCGTCGCATCACTGCGGCAGCACAGGCAGACTTTGTGACTGCCGTCTATAACCCACGTTCCAACGAGCGCTATTGGCAGTTGGGACGTCTCAAGGAGATATTCCTCAACGAGGGAAGAAGTCCTGAAACCCCCGTCGGCTATGTCAGGCAGGCTGGGCGTGAAGGAGAAACTGTAGTGCTTACCACGCTCGGAAAGCTCAATCCGGATGATATTGATATGCTGACCATCGTCATCATAGGTAATTCGCAGACCTTTGCTTTTGCCGACAAGATGATAACACCGCGTGGCTATATACAGAAATATGGTCAGAAAGAGAGTGAAAAGTCGATAGGGGCGGGTATTATGACCGAGAGTTTTCACACTATTCTATCAGAGCTGCACCGCAAAGACTATCCCACCGACCATCGTTGGCTATTGCTACATGCCATCCATACCACTGCCGATTTCGACATGGAGAATGTGCTCTATACCGATCAGGGCGCTGCGGAGCGCATCTTTGAGCGTATCAGACAAGGAAAGCTCAAGACCATCGTGACCGATGTCACCATGGTGGAGAGCGGCATACGCAAGGGTGCTTTGCAACGGTTAGGACTGGAAGTGAAGTGTTATCTACACGATTCAAGAGTGGAACAGATGGCAGCCCAACAGCATATCACACGGACACAGGCTGGCATACGACTGGCTGTGGAGGAACATCCCGATGCACTATTTGCCTTTGGCAACGCACCTACAGCACTTATCGAACTTTGCGAACTGATGCGTAAGGGTAAGGCACGACCGCAAGGTATCGTGGCTGCACCTGTTGGATTCGTACATGTGAAGGAGTCTAAGTATATGGTGAAGAGTTTTGCTGACGTTCCCAAGGTCATTGTTGAAGGGCGCAAGGGTGGCAGTAATATTGCTGCAACACTGTGTAATGCCATCATGACACTCGACGACGCCATTCAACTCGTGCCGGGAAGAGATTTATAATAAAACTTCAATGATGATGTTACAGTTTACAGTCATAGGTATCAACGACCATCCCAATCCAGTATTTCCGTCAGAAGTGGAACAGCTTATCGCTACATCGACGGTGTTTTCGGGTGGAAACCGACATCATGAAATCATGGCGGAACGGTTGCCACATGGTGCACAGTGGATAGATATCACCGTTCCGCTTGCGGATGTGTTCAGGCAATATATGGCATGTGAGGGACACATCGTGGTGTTTGCATCTGGCGATCCATTATTCTATGGTTTTGCAACAACGTTGAAAAGACAGTTTCCTGAGGCTCCAATCCGCGTCGTACCCACGTTTCATTCCCTCCAAATGTTGGCACATCGACTCGTTTTGCCCTATCACGACATGACGCTTGTATCGCTCACAGGAAGACCATGGAATGCCCTCGATGCGGCACTGATAACTGGAAAACAGAAGATAGGATGTCTCACAGACCGTCACCATACGCCGGCTACCATTGCACAGCGCTTGCTGGACTATGGTTATGACGACTACGAAATAGCCATTGGCGAACACTTGGGAAACCCACAGACGGAGCATGTCTGTCAAATCAGTATTGAACAGGCGGCATCGCTCTCTTTTGCACAACCAAACTGCTGCATACTGTTGCAGAAAGAATTCCGTGAAAATGTTCCCATGGGAATACCCGACGAGGATTTCTCCATACTTGATGGCAGACCCAAGATGATTACCAAGATGCCCTTCCGACTGTTGAGCATCCAACAGCTGGGACTCCATGCCGATAGTGTGCTGTGGGATGTGGGATTCTGTACTGGTAGCATATCGATAGAAGCCAAACGGCTCTATCCCACAATAGATATTGTGGCATTTGAAATAAGAAAGGAGGGGGAGGCGCTCATGCGCGAGAATACGCGCCGATTTGGTACTCCAGGCATACAGACTGTCATAGGCGATTTCATGCTGCAGCATCTTGATACGTTGCCCAAACCTACCAGTGTGTTTATCGGAGGACATGGCGGAAAACTCAAAGAAATGATGGCAAAACTCTGTGAAGTGTTGCCATCGGGAGGCTGTATGGTGATGAACTGTGTGACGGAAGAGAGCAACAGACTCTTTGAAGAAGCCTGTCAGAGCCTTCCGCTCACACCACAAACGCCATTACACCTGACACTTAACGATTATAACCCTATAACAATAAGGAAATGCATCAAGCAATAATTATCCTTTCGGAAGATCAGCGGATGCTGGCAGAAACGATGGCCAGAGAGACCGATGCCGATATCTTGTCGGTAAAAGACGTGGAAAAAAGTTGGAAATACTACGAGGCTTTTGTATTTATTGCCGCGCTGGGCATCTGTGTACGTACGATAGCACCGCTCTTGGAAGACAAGCATACTGATCCTGCAGTGGTTTGTGTAGATACCTGCGGACGCCATGCCATTGCCGTGGCATCAGGACATGTGGGGGGTGCCAACGAACTCACCCGGCATATTGCACATATCATAGGGGCAGAAGCTGTCATCACTACGCAGAGTGACTTAAATGATTTGTGGCCTCTCGACATATTGGCGCAACGCTTTGGATGGGTCATGGCTGATACACACATCAATCGACAGATTGCTCTGTTTGTTGCTCAACAGCCTACCGCATTGTTGTTGGAAACAAGAGACAAGGGTACTGACTGGATGGAAAGCCATTGCTTGCCACACGTCAGCGTGTTCTATCATGCGGAAGACATCGACATGGAACGCTATAAACTACTTTTGGTGGTGGGACCTGTAATGCCCGAAACTCAATTGCCGACCGTGTGGTATTCGCCTAAGTGCCTGCATGCCGGCATCGGACTGGCACATCAAGCGCCCATCACTCACTTGCAAAGCATCTGCAAGTGTATCAGTGATCATCGCATCATGCAGCAGGCAATCGTCGCTTGGCATACTATTGATGTGAAAGCTGACGAACCTATCATACGAAAACTACAGGAAGAAGCGCCTGTGCAACTATTGACTGCCGACGAACTCAATACCAAGGAGGTGCCCACACCCAGCGCAGTGGTGGAAAACCACGTAGGCACTAAGAGCGTTTGTGAAGCTGCGGCTATGTTGGGAGCAGCCACCAACGACTTGTTGATGACCAAGCAGAAGGGTACACACTGGACACTTGCCATGGCTGTCGAACCTCGCTATGAACGTCGTGGACACGTGGAAATAGTTGGGGCAGGCCCCGGTGATCCTGATTTGGTATCTGTGCGCGGACGCCGTTTCTTAGAGACAGCAGACCTTATATTATATGCTGGCAGTCTTGTGCCACGCGAACTCACGCTCTGTGCGAAGGATGGGGCTGTGGTGAGAAGTAGTGCTTCGATGGCATTGGAAGAGCAATGCGAATTGATGAAATCGTTTACCGACCGTGGACTCTTAGTGGTGAGACTCCATACGGGCGACCCTTGTATCTTTGGAGCTATACAGGAACAAATGGCATTCTTTGATGACAATGCCATCAGTTATCATATCACACCGGGCATATCATCGTTCTTGGCGGCTGCAGCAGAGTTGCGCTCGCAGTTTACCATACCTGAGCGTTGCCAAACGATAATACTTACACGCGGTGAAGGGCGTACGCCTATGCCTGAAAAGGAAAAACTGCATCTCCTCGCACGAAGTCAAAGTACGATGTGCATCTTCCTCAGTGCAGCTATTGTGGATGATGTGCAACGGCAGTTGTTACAGGAGTATCCGTCCCATACACCCGTTGCTGCATGCTACCATCTGACGTGGCCTGACCAGCATATCTACCGCGGCAGGCTCGATCAGCTATCTGCTATTGTCAAAGATAACCATTTGACATTGACCACCATGATTGTTGTGGGAGAGGCTATCGATAATCGACATGGATTGTCGGAACTATACAGCAGTCATTTTACACATCTTTTTAGAAAAGCTACAAAGGAATGATACTGGTATTGGGAGGTACCACCGAAGGACGAAAAGCCGTTGCCGAACTGGAAGAGGCCGGTAACATTTTCTACTATTCCACGAAGACGGGAGAGCAGGAAGTGGAACTTTGTCATGGCATTGCCATACAAGGTGCCATGACAGAAGAGGCTATGTTGGCGTTTTGTCAACAGAAGCAGATACGTCTGCTGGTGGATGCTGCCCATCCTTTTGCCACCATACTGCACTATACGGTGGCAAGGGTGGCAAATCAATTGCGGTTGCCCGTCATCAGGTTTGAACGCATCTTTCCTCCACGTGACACGGACATCACATGGGTGGATTCCTATGACGACGTGGTACAACTATTGAGCAAACAACCTGGAACGATAGTGGAAGCCACTACGGGGGTGCAGAGTATTGCCCGGTTGAAAGTATTGGAAAACCATGGCATCAAGATGTATTATCATATTCTGGACCGACCATCGAGCCTGATCAAGGCTTTGGCTTGTGGTGTGAGCATGGATCAACTCATCCGATACGGTCAGGAGAATCAACTCCATGCAGATGTCATGATACTGAAGGAAAGTGGACTTTCGGGTGGTTTTCAACAAAAGGTGGATGATGCCAGACGGCGCAATATGAAGATGATTGCTATCCGCAGACCTGCTATGCCGCAGTCGTTTAACTGCGTAAACGGTGAACATGGACTGCGATTGATGGTAGAAAAACTGTTGCCTGAGTTCTTTCCGCTACATAGCGGGCTGACTACGGGCACTTGTGCTACTGCTGCTGCTGTGGCTGCCTATCGTCAGTTGATGGGCAAACAACAAACTGATACGGTCGATGTCATGCTGCCCAACGGTGAGACAATACCTGTGGCGGTGGGTTATGGCATGGGGTATGCGTATGTGATCAAACCAAGTGGTGACGACCCTGATATTACCAAAGGAGCGGAAATACGTGCTGCGGTGACCTGTACAGGACAGCCGCTTTCCATCAAAGGTGGTGAGGGTATCGGTCGTTTCACACTTCCTGGTTTTGATTATCCACCAGGTGAAGCTGCCATCAACAAGGTGCCGCGACAGATGATACACCGTAATCTTCATGAGGCATCGGTATGTGTGACGCTGTCTGTAGTGGGAGGTGAAGAACTCGCACAACATACGTTTAATCCACGATTAGGCATTGAGGGCGGTATCAGTATCGTTGGTGTGTCGGGCATTATCAAACCTTTTTCAGAGCAAGCCTTCGTTGATAGCATCCGCAAATGTATGACAGTGGCAAAGGCTGCAGGTTTTGATACGGTTGTTATCAATAGCGGTGCGAAAAGCGAAAGAATGGTTCGCAACCGCTTTCCAACATTGCCAGCACAGTGTTTTGTGGAGTATGGCAACTATATCGGCGATACCTTGAAGATTGCGCAACAATTGCAGTTTGCGCAAGTATGTTTGGTGATGATGATGGGCAAGGCGGTGAAATTGGCAGCCGGACATTTGGATACCCATAGCAAGCGTTGTACGATGGACAAAGACTTCATTGCTAAGATGCTGGCAGAGGCTGGATGTGATGAGAATGTGTGCCGTAGGGCGCTGCAAATAACTCTGGCACGTGAACTATGGACTATCGTGCCTGCCGACCGCCAACAGGCTTTTATCGATGTGTTGACTGGTTATTGCTATCGGGTGTGTCATCCGTTGTTGCCCAATGGACAGTTGGAGATCATTATATTGAATGAAGAATAACAAAACAAACATAATAACTGACGAACATGAAGAAGTTCTACATTTATTTTTTCATCGCATCCCTTGCTGTAACAGTGGGGTGTACAGGCAATAAAAAACAACAAGATGGGCAGTCTGCCGAACTGTCAAAAGCTACCGACAGCCTGTGTATAGTACAGCCAAAATATGCCAAGGGATTCCATGTGGAATATCCCGGTAACGGCATCCGATTAGTGGAAGTGAAGGACCCACAGAAAGGAAAAGGTATGACCTATCGTTTTGCACTTGTCAATAGAGGTGCCTCTGACGAGATTCCTGACGGATATACTAAGATAGAGGTACCTGTGCGTAGTGTCGTACTGATGACCATGTTGCAACTTTCAAACTTTACTGTCCTTGACGCTACGCAAGTGGTGAAGGGTATTACGGGTACAAAAAATCTCTTTGATAAGCAGATCAAGGCTCGTGTCAAAGCTGGTGATATTGTAAAAATAGGTATGGAAGGCAACTTTGATCCCGAACTGGTGATGGCTGCCAAACCTGATGTGATCTTCATATCGCCATTCAAACGAGGTGGTTATGATGCCATCAAGGAGACTGGTGTGACGCTTGTGCCACATCTCGGCTTTAAGGAACTCGACCCGTTGGGACAGGCTGAATGGATTAAGTTTGTGGCTCTTTTCGTAGGCAGGGAGCGTGAAGCAAATACTGTTTTTCAGGAGATTGCCGATCGCTACGAGGCGTTGAAGGAGAAAGTGGCAAAGGCTAATGGCAAACGTCCTACTGTGTTTAGCGGTGAAATGCACGGTGGTAACTGGCATGCTGTAGGCGGAAAAAACTATCTGGCACAGATATTCCGTGATGCAGGTGCAGACTATGTCATCCAAGACGATAATACCGGAGGTGAGCCCATCGACTTCGAAGCGATGTATGTCAAGGCTGCGCAAGCCGACTATTGGCGTATTCTGAATAGTTTTCCGGGTGATTTTTCCTATGAAGCGCTTGCTAAATCGGAACCTCGTAATAAGCTCTTTAAGGCTTATAATGACCGCCACGTGATCTATTGCAATATGAAACGTCAACCGTATTACGAGATTTCTCCTGTCTGTCCTGATAAGGTTTTGGCTGATTTCGTTGCCATTTTCCATCCCGAACTCATGCCGAAGGATTACAAACCGACATTCTATCATCTGTTGAAACAATAATATAGCTATACAAGTGAAACATCGTCCTGCCATCATGATGGCTTTCACTCTTGTGGGAGTGGCCGTCCTTTTCCTGTTCAACATCCTTATCGGAACGGTAACGATACCTTTGCGTGCCGTGACAGACATACTCCTTGGACTCGATACTACGGGATATGATGCCACGGAGGTTACCATCTGGAGTAATATTATATGGAACTCACGATTTCCACAGACGCTTACGGCGCTCTTGGCAGGCGCAGGTCTGGCGGTGAGTGGACTTCAGATGCAGACCGTTTTCCACAATCCTTTGGCAGGACCGTCGGTGCTTGGTGTGTCTAACGGTGCTTCGCTTGGTGTGGCATTCGTTGTGCTGTTGAGCAGTTCCATTGGTGGTGTGGCATTGAGTAGATTGGGTTATGTGGGCGATGTAGCTATGACTATTGCCGCTATGGCTGGTTCATTGCTCGTATTAGCACTCATCATATTTGTGGCAAGATACGTACAGGGAAATGTTACGTTGCTACTTATCGGTGTGATGACTGGATATCTTGCCACATCTATAATAGGCATTCTGAAATTTTTCAGTGCAGAAGAGGATGTCAAGGCGTATGTGGTGTGGGGATTGGGATGCTTCACACGCACCAGTGGCACACAACTTATGGTCTTTACCGTTATGATGGCGGTGTTGTTGCCTATGAGTATGCTGCTCATCAAGTCGATGAACATGTTGCTATTGGGAGATAATTATGCACGAAATTTAGGACTTGATATCCGTCGCTCACGCACCTTGATTATTGTTTCTTCGGGTTTGCTTGCTGCCGTAGTGACTGCCTATTGCGGACCTATCATGTTTATTGGATTGGCTGTACCCCATTTGGCGCGTGTTTTGTTTCGCACCTCAGACCATCGATGGTTAATGCCTGCCACCTTGTTTTCTGGTATTATGCTTACGTTGATATGCTGTTTGTTGTCGCGATTGCCCGGTTTTGAAGGCGCTCTGCCCGTCAATAGTGTGGCAGCACTGGTAGGTGCTCCTATCGTGGCGATGATGCTTATCAAGCGTAAATAGCAAAAGAAAGCGTGCAGACACGAATGGATTCGGTCTGCACGCAATGGTTTTTGTGTTTGTATTGTTTGTGATGTTATTTCTTGAGGAAGTCATCCACCTTGGCGGCAGTCTGTTTACCGCTTGCTAATGCACGTACCACAAGACTGGCGCCATTGGCAGCATCGCCGCAAACGAAAACATTCTTGGGATACTGTGGATGTTCGGGCTTGAGGAATCCCATAGCGAGTAATACCAGTTCGGCTTTGATAATCTCTGGTTTTCCCTTTTCCACCATGAGTGGACGACCGCCCTCTGGATTGGGTTTCCAATCTATTTCTTGCACGCGTACACCAGTCAGTTTACCGTCCTTGCCTATGAATTCAAGTGAATTGATATTCCAGCGACGGGTGCATCCTTCCTCGTGGCTACTCGTAGTTTTGAGAGTTCTGGGGTATGCAGGCCATGGATTCTTAGGATCTTCTGGTCCTACAGGTGGCTTAGGCATGATTTCTATCTGTGTCACGCTCTTGCAACCCTGGCGGTGAGCTGTACCAATACAGTCGCTACCGGTGTCACCGCCACCAATGACGAGCACGTCTTTGCCCTTGGCTGTGACGATTTCGTCTTTCTTAAACTCTATGCCATCGAGTATTCTATTCTGTTGCGAGAGGATATCGAGAGCAAAGTGAACTCCCTTGAGTTCGCGTCCGGGAATCTTCAAATCGCGTGCTGTTGGTGTACCGGTGGCAATCACTACGGCATCAAACTCGTTGGCGAGTGACAGATGCTGTAGGTCGATATCAGCTTCAAATTCAAACTTAATACCTTCATCTGCTAGCACTTTCATGCGTCGGTCTATGATGGCTTTGTTCAGTTTGAAGTTGGGAATACCATAACGCAACAGACCTCCGGCAGCTTCGTGACGGTCATAGATGGTCACCTCATAACCCTTTAGATTCAAATCATTAGCTGCTGCGAGGCCGGCAGGACCTGCTCCGATGACAGCCACGCGTTTGCCGTTGCGCTTGGGATGGTGGGTAATAACATAACCCTCACGGAATGCGGCTTCTGTGATAGAGGCTTCATCTTCTCGGTTGGTAGTGGGTTCGTGTTCTATCAAATTGAGAATGCACGCTTTCTCGCACAATGCTGGGCAGATGCGTCCTGTGAATTCAGGGAACGGATTGGTGGCATTGAGTAGCCGATAGGCAAGTTCCCAGTCTCCACGATACAAAGCGTCGTTCCATTCGGGTGGCTTATTGCCCAGCGGGCAAGCCCAGTGGCAGAATGGAACACCACAGTCCATGCAGCGTGATGCCTGTGCTTTGCGTTCCTTGGTATTGAGCGTTTGCTCCACTTCACCGAAGTCGTGGATGCGATCATGTATTGGACGATAGCCAGCTTCTTGCCGGTGTATCTCTAAGAATGCTTTTGGATTTCCCATAGTCGTCTATTGTCTTTCTGTGCTTCAATGCTTAATAGTCTCTTTGCATATCAGCGATTTTCTGTCTGAGTTTGTTCATTTGTTCTTCTTGTAGCACGCGTTTGTATTCGATAGGAACTACTTGAATGAAGTCCTCTACGTAACGCTGCCAGTCATCGAGCATGGTACGTGCCAGTTTTGAACCGGTGTACAGATAGTGTTGTCTGATGAGTTCGTGTAGTTCCTTGCGGTACTGTGCTTCTTCTACAAGGTTGATTTCTACCATATCCATATTGCAGAAATAGTCGAAGTTATGGTTTTTATCCCATACGTAAGCAACACCGCCCGACATTCCTGCAGCAAAATTGCGTCCTGTCTGTCCCAAAACGACGACGCGTCCGCCTGTCATATACTCGCAACAGTGGTCGCCAGCACCTTCTATAACGGCTATAGCTCCTGAGTTTCTCACTCCGAAACGTTCACCAACCTTACCATTGATATAGAGTTCGCCGCTTGTAGCACCATAAAGTCCGGTATTTCCTGCAATGATATTATCTTCTGCATTGAAGTTAGAGCGTACTGGAGGCAGTATGGCAATACGTCCGCCTGATAGTCCCTTTGCGAAGTAGTCGTTGGTTTCACCTTCCAGTTTGAATGAAATACCCTTGTTGAGGAATGCACCAAATGACTGTCCTGCCGATCCTTTGAACTTCACATTGATGGTTTGGTCGGGTAATCCTTGCTGTCCATAGCGGAGGGCAATGGTTCCTGCAAGTGTTGCGCCTACAGCTCGGTCGGTATTTCTGATGGCAAAGTCAAGATTGACTTCTTCCTGACGCTCTATGGCTGGCTCTGCACCGCGTATCATCTGTGCATCGAGCGAAGTAGTGTCAGTGTGCATTTCGCTGGTTGGGATATGGCAGAGTGCTGTCTTACTGTCACCCTCTTTAAAGAGCAGACGTGTGAAATCGAGCACAGGTTTGTGGTCTGTTGTTGTCTCTGTATCCTTTACCACAGCAAGTTCTGTATGTCCTACGATATCGTTAAGGCGACGGAAGCCCATTTCAGCCAAATATTCGCGTACTTCTCTTGCCAAGAAAGTGAAGTAGTTGACGAGATATTCGTAGCGTCCGATGAAGTGCTTACGCAGTTCCGGATTCTGTGTGGCAACACCCATAGGACAGGTATTGAGGTTACATTTGCGCATCATCATACATCCTAATACGATAAGTACGGATGTGCCGAAACCAAACTCCTCGGCACCCATCAGTGCCATGAGTATGACATCGCGTCCGGTTTTGATTTGTCCATCAACTTGGAGGCGTACCTGTCCGCGTAATCCATTCTTTACCAAGGTCTGCTGAGTTTCGCTCAGTCCGATTTCAGGCGATATTCCTGCAAAGCGCATACTGCTGGCAGGTGATGCGCCTGTGCCGCCTTCAGCACCGCTGATAACGATAAGATCGGCCTTTGCCTTTGCTACACCGGCAGCAATAGTGCCTACACCACTTTCTGCAACGAGTTTGACGCTGATGGCAGCGCGAGGGTTTACGTGTTTCAAATCAAAGATGAGTTGAGCCAAATCTTCGATAGAGTAGATGTCGTGGTGTGGTGGCGGAGAGATAAGACTGATACCCGGAATGCTGTGACGTGTCTTTGCAATGACCTCATTGACCTTGAATCCGGGCAACTGACCACCTTCGCCAGGTTTTGCCCCCTGTGCTACTTTGATTTGAATTTCTTCTGCATTGACTAGATATTCAGTTGTGACACCGAATCTACCACTGGCCACCTGCTTGGTTTTAGAAGATAGAGAGATGCCGTCAACGGTACTGTGAAAACGTTCAGAGTCTTCACCGCCCTCACCAGTATTACTTCTTGTTCCCAGCAGATTCATAGCCAGACAAATGGCCTCGTGTGCTTCTTTCGACAGTGCGCCAAATGACATTGCACCTGAAACAAAGTGCTTGACAATGCTCTCTACGGGTTCTACCTCTTCAAGAGGGATAGGATTCTTCTTGAAACCAAGGAAGTCGCGGATGAAGATGGGGTCTGCTTTGTCATCCACCAAGTGTGTATATTCCTTGAATTTATCATAGTTGCCTGTGCGAGTAGCAAGTTGCAAGGTGGCAATAGTTTCTGGATTCCATGCATGACGGATACCGTCTTTGCGCCAATGGAACTGTCCTAAATTGGGCAAGAAAGCCTCGGCTGCCGTTTCTGCATCGTTTCCGGTGGCGAAAGCCTTGTCGTGTAGTATGATAGCATCGCGTGCGATACGTTCCAAACCGATACCACCAATGGTGCTCACCTCTGTGCCGAAATATGCCTTCAGGAGACTCTCGTTGAGTCCGATGCTCTCGAATATCTTAGCACCGCGATAGCTACGGATGGTAGAAATACCCATCTTAGCCATAATTTTAAACAGTCCTTTCTTGACAGCCTTGATATAATTGGCCTCGGCTGTAGTATAGTCTTCCTGTATCTTGTGGCGCTTGACGAGGTCGTCGAGTATGGCAAACGTCATATAAGGACACAGCGCTGAGGCGCCATAGCCTAAGAGCAGAGCAGCATGCATCGTTTCACGAATCTCGCCACTTTCAACGATAAGGGCGGTTTGCACACGCTTTCCAACGCTGATGAGATAATGGTGGACGGCACTGACTGCGAGTAATGATGGGATGGCAGCGTGGTCTTGATCTACTTCACGGTCTGATAAGATAATGTAGTTGTAGCCTGCATCAACCGACTGTTCTGCATCGTGGCAGAGTTTCGATAGTGCATCGCGGAGTCCATCTTCGCCCTTTTTACATTCAAAGAGCATGGGAAGCTTCACGGTGTTGAATCCTTTATAGCGAATATTGCAGAGTATATCGAGCTGAGTGTTATTCAATATGGGGTGGGGGAGACGCACCATCTTACAATTGCTCTCGTCTGGAGTGAGGATGCCAGCGCCTACACGACCGATATACTCCGTGAGCGACATGACAAGTGATTCACGGATAGAGTCGATTGCAGGGTTGGTGACTTGGGCAAACTGCTGACGGAAATAGTTGAAGAACGTTTGTGGACGATTGCTCAACACCGCCAATGGTGTGTCGTTACCCATGGCAGCGGTAGGCTCAACACCATTGACTGCCATCGGTGCGATGGTGCCATCGACATCTTCCTCGCCATAACCGAACATCACTTCTTTTTGTAAAAGGTTATCTACGCTGTTGGCTATATGGCGACCGCTCTTGAGTTTCTCCAACTGGATACGGTTGGTAGAAAGCCATTGGCGATAGGGATGCTCCTTGGCGAGCTGTTCCTTGATTTCACCATCATAGTAGATTTTGCCCTCTTGGGTATCGATGAGCAAGATTTTACCTGGTTGCAAGCGACCTTTTTCAGCCACTTCCGTAGGATCGAAATCGATTACTCCTGCCTCAGAAGCTACTACCATCGTATCGTTTTTAGTAATGGTATAGCGTGCAGGACGTAGGCCATTGCGGTCGAGCATACCACCGGCAAAGCGCCCATCGCTAAAAAGTAGAGCTGCCGGACCGTCCCATGGCTCCATCAGAATAGAGTGGTATTCATAGAAAGCCTTAAGATCTTCGGATATAGGGTTCTTGTCGTTGAACGATTCAGGCACAAGAATACTCATGGCATGAGGCAATGATAGACCACTCATCACAAAGAATTCTAATACATTATCAAGTGATGCCGAGTCGCTCATACCCGGTTGTACGATGGGCGAGATTGCTGGAGTAAGTGGTGAATCCTCTTTCAACAATACGCTTTCGCGTGCCTGCATCCATCCACGGTTGCCACGTATGGTGTTTATTTCACCATTGTGTGCCAACAGTCGGAAAGGTTGTGCGAGCGACCAAGTGGGGAAGGTGTTGGTACTGAAACGTGAGTGTACAAGTGCCAGACCACTGGTGAAATAGGGATTTGAAAGATCGGGAAAATACTCACGCAGCTGTTTGCTGGTGAGCATTCCCTTGTAAATGATGTTTGTGTTGCTTAGCGAACAGATATAGAAGTCTTCATCGCTGACGCGATGTTCTATCTTTTTGCGGATGACATAGAGTGTGCGTGGGAAGTCGGCAACGCTGTCGTCGGCAACTCCAGTAACGAAAACCTGCTTGATGTCGGGTTCATTGCTCAGTGCTGCCTGTCCCAAACATTCGGGATTGACGGGCACGTTACGCAGATGCATTAACTGCAACCCCTCGCGCTCTATTTCTTCTATCATAATAGAGAGTATCTCTTGTTGGCGTTCCTTGTCTTTTGGAAGGAAAATCAAACCTGTTCCGTACTTTCCTTTTTCAGGTACAGGAATGCCTTGAAGCAGTATAAACTCGTGGGGAATCTGCAACATGATACCTGCACCATCGCCGGTTTTCTTGTCAGCGCCCTCTGCACCGCGGTGCTGCATATTTTCCAGCACGCGTAAAGCATTATCTACTAATTCGTGACTCTTATTGCCATGGATGTTGACCACCATGCCCACACCGCAGGCATCATGTTCATAATCATGTTGATAAAGCCCTTGTTGTTTGTTGGTTTGCTTACACTTTGTCATATTATCCTCTATTTAAACTTTCGTTCTGCTTGCAAAATTACAAAATAAGATAGCAACATGATAGGATAAGCGGTGGTTTTCTATCTACAAATGAAAGCTTGCAAACGAATTGTAAGCAATATGCATAAGATTGCTTACAATCTAACAAAAAATATCCATATATTATTTAAAATATTAAGAAACATGTAAAAAATGGATTTATATGCCGTTTTTTCGCGCAGAATGTTTAATTTTGCAGTTATGAAACAGCGTCTTTTCCACTTTGTATTGTTGCTTCTGCTGATGACTTTTGGTCAGCAGCAGGAGGTTTTTGCCGTGGAAAGATGTAACGAATCGGTGCCTGTTTCCGACCAGATCTATGATAATGATAGCAAACATCAGCCTTTGGGTGAGGCACTGTTGACAGATGTTTATGATGGCTATCGCATAGCAACGCCACGCTTATTGCGCTTGCCCACCATGGGCGGTGGGCGTCCTACAGGCCAGCGATTAGTAGCCTTTTCGCTGAAAACCCCAATCATTCTTATACATGATCACTATGATGGACGCCGTCGCCAAGAGGTGTCACCCCATCAGAGTGCCGTCTCGTGCCAGTATTATATCATTGCACTGAGGCGGATTCTGCGTTAGCAGTGTGTTTCTTTATTGGCCTTCTTGGCCTATAGCACAATTATTTATTTATTTTAAGAAACACATTCTAACATCAAAAAACAATGGCAAATTATAAACACATGGAGATGGCTGAGGCTCTCTCCAACGATTCTCGTATTAATATCAGTCGTGGTTTTCTCGGATTGAAGACCAATCTTACCTACGCCCCCACATCATCTAAAATCAATCTGAAGGTCAATGAGTATGCTCCAGATATGGAAGGCCGACTCACACAACTGCTTCAGACTGACGGTAAGACGATGCGTAGCGAAGTGGAAAAGGGTAAGTTGCCCACTGTTGCGGTTGGACCTTTCCGTTTGGAAATAGCTTGTTCGCAAGACTATGAATACCTTGCAGTTCAACTTTTCCGTTTTTCCAATTTCAACTATTCGCCCATGACAGAGATGAAAGTCTATGAAGGCGATGACGCACTGGCAGTCTCTGCGCTACTTTGTTAAGCGCTTTTATATATGTTGATACCAGGGCTGTTGCATCTCGATGCGGCAGCCCTTCATGGTATGTGGCTGACACTTTGTAAGTCGAGAAACTCTGGGTTGTCTCCATAAAGACAATCTTTTTGCTACGACTTCTATTGTATTTGTTTATAGAAAAGGTGTAGAGTTCGAAAAAATAATGTATCTTTGCAGTTGAATAACTACAACGCTAAATGATAGAAAACAAGGTATATAAATCGAGAGTGGATACTTGGCTCGTGATATTATTCATGTGCGTTATCGGCTTTTTGATATGGCAGGTGATAGTCACCAACTATGAATGGATAAGTATAGTGGTGACGGTGTTGATGACATGGCTCTTAGTAGATCTGTTGCTGCATACCGACTATACCATTGGAGAAGGGGTGTTGAAGGTGAGGTGTGGCATGTTTATCGGATGGGATGTACCTATCGACAAGATACTGAAGATAACGCCTTGTCGTACGATGCTTAGTTCGCCAGCATTGAGTCTTCAGCGCATTTGTATTTTCTACAACCGCTTCGATGATATTATCATATCGCCCAAAAACAGTCAGGAGTTTGTACACGAACTGCTACGACAGAACCCTAATATAGAAGTGAAAATATGATGACCGAACATAATATGGTCGAATACCAGAAAATGGTGCGCGGCGAGGAGTATAATGCTTGTGATGCGTACCTTATACAACTATTGAATAAATGTAAGGACGATTGTTGGGAATACAACCAGATACGTCCAACCGATTTGCAGGCACGCAACTTAAAACTGCAACAGATGTTGGGAACCAGTGATACTGATACCTTTATTGTGCAACCGTTCTGGTGTGATTATGGTACAAATATACACGTGGGTAAGCGTTTCTTTGCCAATTTCAATTGGACAGTGCTCGACGAAGCACCAGTAACCATAGGTGACGACTGTTTTATCGGTCCCAATGTTGGCATCTATACCGCTTGTCACAGTACCAATCCTGAGGAGCGTAACACACGTCGTGAATGGGCAAAACCTGTCACCATTGGCCATAGTGTTTGGATTGGGGGTGGTGTTACTATTCTTCCCGGTGTCACCATTGGCGACAATGTGACGATAGGAGCGGGCAGTGTGGTGGTCAGCGACATCCCTTCTAATGTGGTGGCAGTGGGTAATCCTGCTCGTGTTATCAAGCATTTGAAATGAGTTTTTCAGCAAGATAACCGATATAGTGCTATATCAGTGGGCTACACTGCTTATTCTGTAGCCATTCTGTAGTGTTTGGGTGAAAGTCCCGTGTGCTTCTTGAAGAATGTGCCGAAGGTGGAAGCATTGGGAAAATTCAACTCGTAGGAAATCTGTTGAATCGACATATTGGTATTCTTCATAAGGAAAATGCTACGGCGGATAATGGCTTTGAAGAGCAATTGTTGAACAGTGTTTCCGCATAGCGATTTCACCATGACAGATAAGTATTTTGGTGTAAGACACAGTTGATCGGCATAGAATGCCACACTGCGTTCACGCATGTAGTTGTCTTCAATGAGCTTGAGCAACGATTCGAAGATTTCTATCTTACGTGCCATATCCTTGCCTGCAACTTTATACGACATGGAGAAGATGCTGCATAGTCGGTAAGTGACAGCCAGCAATAGGAGTTTTTCTTCGTAGGCACTATACGGACTGGGGTCTTCTTGCTGCTCCAATGCCTGCAACATGCGGGCATAAGAAGCAAGCATATCCTCAAAACCTGTATGGATAATGTGGCATGCTTTAGGATATATGGTGGCATAGAGGCGCATGGTGACCACAGTATTGCCTAACATGGGGCGTATGTTTTCGCTGTGGTAGAAGAGTAAAGTGAACTGTAAATCGGAAGAACTTTCTGTCACTTGAAGCATGATGCCCTTTGACAGGAATACGGTTTCATCTGCTTTAGTAGTATATGAAGTGCCATCTACACAGAAATGAAACGTTCCCTGATGACAAACCACTATACCCACATAGTCGGAATAGAAGGGTTCGGTCAGCCAATGGGGAAAGGTGCTGGCGTTGCAGATGATGATGTTTTCGGTCAGTTCCATTTATTGTTTCTTTGCCCAAGTCATGAGAACGATGACCGTTCCCATGACCTTATTTGGTGCAAAGATAACAAAAATATCATTCTTTCCCGATGAAAGTCTTGCTTTTTTTTGATATTTTGCCCCACTCTTATTTTGCCCCAAGTGAACTGACATCTACATTCTTGAGCAAATATTCGCGAGTGAGTTCCTTCAGATTACGCTTGCGCCAAGGGATGATAAGCATCAGTAGCGCACAGGCCATACACCCATAGAAAGTCCAGCCGGCCATCTCCTTAATGGTGGTCAGCGTGGCTTGCACCTGAATCTTACCCTTGACGCTCATGGCTGCCATGTGTTGTGCTTCGGTCTCGTTCTTGCCTTGATGCTGCATGCCCCGAATTGTTTGGTCGTAGGTGGTGGCAGTCTCGATACTGGTGCGGTCGAAATCCTGTGCGAAGCGTGTGACATAATACTGTTGACGGTGCTGAAGCACATTACTATAGAGTGCAGAACCGATACTTGGTGCAATGACCATACGCACGGTGAGCATGATACATACCCAGGTGGACATAAATCGATAGGGCATGCGTTGGTTGGCAATAGTGGATATCAGTGAATAGAGCAACATCATTCCGGTGGAGCGGATAATGACGGGCCACTTCATGCGTTCATACATTCCATCGTTTTGAACCTCGAAATACATGAAGAGGGCGTATGCACCGATAAATACAAATCCAAGGGCATACATCCATTTCAAGTGGACGTTTTTGGCTCTGGCTATAATGGCAAAGATGAGTCCAACGGTATAGCCCACCATTACCCAATTGCCCAAAGTGGCATTCTGCCAGTTGTCTATCTTCATGCTGACATTGGTGAACACATTGACAAACATACTGCTTGAATTACATAACATCAGCAGAAAGAACAGCATGATACCATAGTTGATGACCCTTACTTTAAATACCTCCATGATGAAATAAGGTGATCGGCGTGAGGCTTCCAAATAGATAAACAACCCCGTAAAGATGATGCATATCAGTGTGGAGAGGCAGATGGATTTGTCGTCAAACCAGTCTAATGTTTTGCCAAACACCATGACATAGACAAACGAGCAAAGCATAACGCTGAACACCGTGACATTGCCAAACTTTGAAAAGGATATGGGGAATTTTGGCAGTGCATATTCATGATAGGGCATGGTGAAGAATACGATGATGATGCCTGCAAGCATAAATGCCATCATGAAATGATAGACATACTGCCACTCGTAAGCGTAGGCCAACCAAGCTGTAAGCCATGTTCCGAGTTGTCCGATAATCATAAAGAAAAGGTAGATGACTGGTTGTGATACCATCTTTTCGCTATCTACGGCATCCCAAGCTTCCTCTGTTGTAGGTTCACAACCTGGTGTGATATTACGTGTGGCTTCTATGCCGAAAGCATACTTGATGAGTACGAAGAGATGGGCCATCAATAGTGTTTGGCGCACAAAACCCATAAGCAGACTGCATAAACCGAGAATGAAAAGCGATTCGGTCATAGCACAGACATAACTCAGCAGAAAGAGAATGGAGAAGCCTACGATACACATCATCTTCTCTCGTCGGATACACACCAAGTCATAGAAGAATGGCGAAAATGCTGCCATACCTATTGAGGTGCAGAAGCCGGCAAAGACGATATACTCCGACTGAATGCCGAGTCCGCTCATCATCTCACCGCTGTTGGCGGTATAGACACCACCCATAGTGATCATCGGTACGAAGAGGATGATCATAAAGATGATGCCAAGTGGTTTCGGCACCCAACTGTAGAACGGATAATTCTTATACTTTTCCGACATTTTACTATTTTCTCTGGGCTTTGACGATTACCATCATACCTGCGGCAAGGTGGGCATTGTCCTCCTTGCTGATATTGGTGAAGTCGATGCGTACTGGCACGCGCTGCTGAATCTTTACGAAGTTGCCGGCAGAATTGTCGGTAGGAACAAGTGAATACTTAGCACCTGTGGCACCGGAAATGGCGGTAACGGTGCCTTCAAACTCCTTGTCGTGCATAGCATCTACGCTGATGCGCACCTTCTGACCTACGTAGAGGTGCTCTATCTGGGTCTCTTTGAAATTGGCAACCACCCATTTCTGATTGTCGGGGACAATATAGGTGATGGTGGTTCCTGCATTGACCATCTGGCCTTCCTCAATAGATCGGCGTCCCAATTTACCGTTGCAAGGGGCCACAACAACACAGTAGGAGAGGTTTAACTTGGCCATTTCGACTGCTGCCTGAGCACGCTCGATGGCGGCAGCAACGTTTTGCTTGCGAGTGGTTACCTCGTTGACGCCTTTATAAGCAGCAGCTTGTTGCTTCTTGACGGCTTCGAGTTTCTTTTTCGTGGCGGCATATTCCACTTCCAGTTGTTCCAGTTGGATTGGGGTTGCGGCTTTCTTGGCCACCAAATTGCGGTAGCGTTCGCAGTCTTTGGCAAGTTTGGCGAGGCGCACTTCTATCTCATCGATAGAGGCAGAATAGATAGATGCCGAGGTCTCGGTGGTTTGCTTGGTGGCATCAATGACGTTGGCGCCAGCCAAAGCATCCTTCAGCGCAGCCTCTGCCTCCATCAGACGGATGCGGTATTCGCGGTCGTCGAGAATGAGCAGGGTGTCGCCTTTATGCACTTCTTGATGCTCTCTGAAACAAACTTTGGCTATGTAACCTGATGCACGGAGGTTAACGGGAGAGATATACTGCTCTATCTGGGCATCGTTGCTCGACTCATTGGAAGAGTAATCGAAGAAGAGACAGCCGATTTTCCATAGGCCATAGGCAAGAATGGCAATGCCGATAAGACTGACTACGAGGCGACGGCCTCTGAGCTTCTTAAACTCCTTGGCATTTTCTTCCTGTACTGTTTCCACGTTTTCCATTTCTTTATTTTCTTTGTTTTCCTTGTTTTCCATATCTTCGTTTTGTTTTGTTCGTTGTTATTGTATGATAATATAGTTTGAAAATGGCTTTATTTCACTTGGTCCAGTTGACCGGTGAGTTTGAGAAGTGACAGGTTGGCTATCTTATAGCGATAGCAGGCTGTAAGATAATTATTCATGGCTTCGCTCATACGCATCTCGTCTTGGAGTACTGCGGTCATCGAACTGACGCCTTCTTTATATTGGTCGGCGGTCACGCTATATACATCTTGTGCCAAAAGATAATTGTCTGACTGCTTTTTGTAGTTGCGTTGGCAGTTGTTTACTTCGCTGACAGCATTGATATAGTTGGCCTGCATGCCTTTCAGGGCATTTTCATAGCCGATACGTGCATTGTCTTCTTCTATCTTGGCACGTCTGATTTTAGAGCGTTTCTCAAAACCGTCGAAGATGGGAACGCGCACCTGAAGGCCTAAACCGTTGGAGCCATACCAATGGTTGGAATCGCCCGAATGGAACCAATGTTCAAACTTATCGGTGAAAGCTGAGTACATCAGACTGCCGGTAAGGCTTAGTGTGGGAAGATAGCCGTCTTTGGCAAGCTTGGTTTGCTTCTTGGTCAATTCCTTTTTCTTCTCAAGCAGTTGCAGTTCGTAGAGGCCGGTATTGAGGCCGTTGGCCTTCACTTCCTCTATCTTGGCAGGCTCCATGTCGGTCACTTGGATGACCTTGTCGGCAGGATAGTCGATGACATATTTTAGCATGGTATATTGCTGATCGAGCATGGCAACGGCATTGTCGCGCTGCACGGTGAGGTTCTCGATATTGAGGTTGACGCGCTTCAAATCTACTTCAAGGCTCATCTGGTTGTCGTAGAATGCTTGGGTGATGTCGCGCAACTCTTCCAAACGCTTGATATTATCGTTCACCAAGCGAATTTGCTCTAATGTGTTTTGCGCCATATAATAGGCTTTGGCGGTCTGCACGATGAGATCTTCGCGTGCTTTCTCGTAAGAGAGTTGGTTCAGATGGTCAACAGTTTTGGAAATGTCGATAGCTGTAAGCACCATTTGGTTGTAGAGGGGCATCTGTAATTGTAAACCTGCAGAGGCATTGTATTGTAGGGTTTTGGTCACATTGTAGGGTTTACCATATGCCGAACCATCGGTGACAGATACTGGTGGAGTGAAGTTGTCGTTGAGCTGTGCCACTGCATTGATCTGTGGATACAGTTTGGCGCGGTTTTCGCTAATGGTTTGTTTACCTTTTGCAACCTCATTTCGACTGATTTTCAACGAGAGATTGTTGTCTATCGCCATTTGCAAACACTGGTTCAGCGTAAGGGTCTCCTGTGCTTTGACCATTGTGATTGCACAGAGAGCGATACAAAAAAACAATACTTTTTTCATCTTCTTATGCTTGATATATTTCTTCTGATATTCTAAACTATAACTAATCGAGCGCAAAGTTACGACTTTTCCATCACATCATACTATTCATAAATTACTACATAATGTTCAAAATTTCCATTTGTACCTTTTCTTTCACTTATTGAGCTGATTTTCATGGCGAATAAATGTGTTTTCGGTTGATAATAAGCATGTTTTCTATTGACGGCAGCAAGGTTGTCTGTCTGATGCGAACTGACGGTTGTAAAGCTTTCAACCACTCGACCACTCGACCACCCATCGACCACCGCATTGCCATCTATTATCAACACGGACCAGCTAAGCGATTGATGTATAAATGGGTTTACTATAGTTTATCAGCGTTTTTTCAGACCTTGATAATACTTTTATCAAACGTTGGATAACACCTTTATCAAACGTTGGATAACACCTTTATCAAACGTTGGATAACACCTTTATCAAACGTTGGATAATACCTTTATCAAACGTTGGATAATACCTTTTTCAAACATTGAAAAGACCTTTTTCAAACGTTAGACAATATCTTTGCCAACGTTAGGCAAAACCCTTGCCAAACGTTGGACAATACTTTTGCCAAACGTTAGGCAATACCCTTGCCAAACGTTGGACAATACTTTTGCCAAACGTCTGGAAAACCATGGCAAAGCGTTATTAAAAGAATATCGATTTGTTTTATTTCTGAGCGATATCGAATAGATATAAGTTTGGCGGATATACTTTCGTGGGAATTATGACCGATATAAAATAATCGCCCGATAGGATGTAGAATCCACATCGGGCGATGGATAGGGTCTTATTGTTTGTTAGAACTGTAAGTGTAGTCTTTTCGGAATACATATACTTTGATGCATTTCTTCTCTATCTTGCCGTTGGCAGAAGTGCTATCATTTGTCTTTAGTGTTTCTATCTCTTCGGTGAAAGTGAAGATTTGATAGTTTGCATCTTTTGAGATATTGAAAGTTTTCTCGCTTACGTTACCTTTCGAACCGCTAACGGTCAGGGTGTTGGTGGTAAGTTTCCATTTCGTGAAATCTTCAAAGCCACTGAGGGTGCCGTTTCTTTCAAACTTGGCTGTGCCTTTTCTGTCGGTTCGGTGTTCAACAACCTTGTTGTTCTCGTAGTTGGTGACATCGACGCTTACATCCCATTTGCCGCAAATCCAGCTTTGAGAATCATCTGTTTTTGAGTCATCATCTCCGCAAGATGTGAACATTGCAGTAAGGGTCAAACATACCAATAGGGTAGTGATGGTCAGAAAGAGTTGTTTCCTTTTCATTTTGTTTGGTGTTTTATAGAATAATGTTTAGAGTTCTATTGATTCTTGCCTGATGTTTAGTGGGCCTCAAGCCAGTTGGCTCCCCAACCGCTGTCGGCTACCAATGGAACATGGAGTTTGATGGCTCCTTGCATCTCTTCGAGTACGATGCGCTCCACTTGCGCACGCTCTTCAGGATAGACAGAGAAGTTGAGTTCGTCGTGTACCTGGAGAATCATCTTGCTGCGGATGCCTTCCTGTTGGAAGCGTTGGAAGATGCGTATCATTGCTACCTTAATGATGTCGGCTGCAGTTCCCTGTATAGGAGCGTTGATGGCATTGCGCTCGGCAAATCCGCGCACCACGGCATTGGCGCTATTGATGTCGGGCAAATAGCGGCGACGGCCAAACAGGGTAGTGACATAACCTTGTTCGCGAGCCAGTGCTTTGGCCTTCTCCATATAGTCATGCACTTGTGGGAAAGTATCAAAGTATCCGTCTATCAGTTGTTTAGCCTCACTACGGTCGATGTCAAGACGCTCGGCAAGACCAAACACGGTGATGCCGTAGATAATTCCGAAATTGGCGCGCTTAGACTTGGAGCGCTCATCGCGAGTAACCTCGTTGATGTCTTTTTTATAGATGTTGGCAGCTGTGGCAGCATGCAGGTCCTTGCCTTCGCGGAATACCCGAATCATGTTTTCATCACCACTTAGATGTGCCATGACACGTAGTTCAATCTGACTATAGTCGGCAGAGAAGAAAAGGCATCCAGGTTCGGGGATGAATGCTTTACGGATTTCTTTGCCATCTTCACCTCGCACAGGTATGTTTTGTAAGTTGGGATCGCTTGACGAAAGGCGTCCGGTGGCTGTGATTGTCTGGTTGAATGAGGTGTGGATGTGGCCGGTACGGGGATTGATGAGTCGGGGGAGTGCATCGATATAGGTGCCCAAGAGTTTCTTCAATCCACGATGTTGCAGAATCTTATCTACTATCTCGTGTTTGTGGCGTAACTGTTGGAGCACTTCTTCACTTGTGACATACTGTCCGGTCTTGGTTTTCTTGGGTTTTTCAACAATCTTCAGTTTACCAAACAGTACATCGCCAACTTGTTTGGGGGAGGCAATGTTGAATGTTTCGCCCGCCAAGGTATAGATCTCTTGTTCTATTGTGTTTATGCGTTCGGTAAGTTGTAATGAGGTATCAGCCAATGATGACGCATCAATACATACACCATTCATTTCCATTTCTGCCAATACAGGCATCAATGGCATCTCGATATCGTAGAACAGGCGGTCAGCACCATATTCTTTGAGTTGTGGCTCAAGGTGGTTTTTCAGTTGAAGAGTAATGTCTGCGTCCTCTGCAGCATATTCATAGACCTGTTCGGGAGTGAGGTCGCGCATCGAACGTTGCTTTTTTCCTTTCGGTCCTATCAGTTCGTCGATGTGGATGGTTTGGTAGTGGAGATATGCTTCTGCCATGTAGTCCATGTTGTGGTGCAGTTCGGGTTGGAGAAGATAATGGGCTATCATGGTGTCGAACATCGGACCTTGCAGATGAATGTCATAGTTGCGCAACACTTCCAAATCGTATTTTAGATTTTGTCCAACCTTTACTATTTTGTCGCTCTCATAGATCGGGCGGAAAATTTCAACTACTTTTTGTGCTTCGGCTCTATCTGCTGGCACTGGTACGTAATACGCTTCGTGTTCCTTTGTCGCAAAGCTCAAACCTACGAGTTCTGCGTCTATTGCTGTTGTCGAAGTGGTCTCTGTGTCTAGACTGATATTTTCAACTGTCCTAAAATAGTCACAAATGCGTTGCATTTCTTCCTCATTATCAACAAGATGATACTTGTGAGGAGTGGTTTTTAAGCTCTCAAAACTCGAAAATTTTGAGCTTTCCGCACTCTCGGGCGCAAATTCTGCAAAGAGAGAGAGCTGAGGATTAGCAGATGTTTGAGTATTTTTAGATTTTTTAAGAATCTTGTTGGCAAGACTCTTAAACTCTAATTCTTCGAGTAAACGACCCAGTTCTTCCTCATTGGGGTGACTCACCTTCAATTCGTCGAGGTTGAGTTCGACGGGAACATCGGTTTTGATTGTGGCGAGGAAAAGTGATAGGCGGATGTCATCGACGTGGGTTTCGACTTTTGTCTTCAAAGCACCTTTCAGTTCTGAGGTGTGGGCAAGGAGCTGCTCGATGTTTCCAAATTGGCCGATGAGTTTGGCTGCTGTCTTTTCTCCAACACCTGGGCAACCTGGAAAGTTGTCGGCTGCATCGCCCATTAAGGCGAGCAAGTCAATGACAGCAGTAGGCGAGGGGATGTTGTATTTGGCTTTCACTTCTTCTGGTCCCATTACTTCATAACCACCGCCATGTCGCGGACGATAGATGTGCACGTGTTCTGTCACCAATTGGCCATAGTCCTTATCGGGCGTGAGCATATAGGTGTCAACACCCAACTCGCCTGCCTTTGTGGCCAAAGTACCTATCACATCATCAGCTTCATAGCCATCAACTTCAAGGATGGATATGTTCCATGCACGCAAGAGATCTTTGATGATAGGAACAGACTTGCGGATGTCTTCTGGAGTTGCCTCACGTTGTGCTTTGTATTCTGGGAATGCTTCGCTGCGAAATGTAGGCCCATGAGGGTCAAATGCCACGCCAATGTGTGTGGGTTGCTCTTTCGTAAGTACTTCCTGGAGGGTGTTTACAAACCCTACGATTGCTGAAGTATTCAGCCCCTTGGAATTGATACGCGGGTTCTTGATAAAGGCGTAATATGAACGGTATATCAGTGCGTAAGCGTCTAAAAGGAATAGTTTATTCATAACATTTTCTATTTTCTGCGTAAAATTACTAAATAATTTCTCATTACTGCGAGATTTTCACTATTTTTGCATTAAATTTCTGCGATTATGGATCATTTATCACTTATTAAGCACCCAATAGAGAAGGAACTCAACGATTTTATTGAGTTGATGAATAGTAATCTCAAACATGATGAAGCTTTGCTTTCTCAAGTGTTGGATCACATCAGACAACGAGGTGGAAAACGTATGAGACCTATGTTGACTTTACTTGTAGCGAAGAACTATGGGCAGGTATCGGTAGAGACCCAGCATGCTGCCGTAGGTCTTGAGCTACTGCATACTGCTTCTCTTGTGCATGATGATGTGGTGGATGAAAGTGATGAACGACGCGGACAGGCATCGGTTAATGCTACTTATAATAATAAGGTAGCTGTGCTTGTGGGTGATTTTATACTTTCTACTGCGTTGCTCAATGTTGCTAAAACAGGTAATAAACGTATTGTGCAGAACCTCTCTGAACTCGGACGGACACTTGCTGCAGGTGAAATACTACAACTGTCGAACATTCAAAATCAGGAGATTAGCGAGGAAGTTTATTATCAGGTTATCAATCAGAAAACGGCTGCGCTCTTTGAAGCATGTTGCGTAATCGGTGCCTTATCTACTGGTGCATCCGATGAAGAAATAGAAAAAGCTGGCGAATTTGGACAGACTTTGGGTGTTATGTTCCAAATCAGAGATGATATATTTGATTATTATGATTCTAAAGAAATTGGCAAGCCCACAGGAAACGATATGATGGAAGGTAAGCTAACGCTTCCTGTAATATATGCACTTAATCATACACCAATGGAGTCGATGCTGACTTTGGCACGTAAAGTTAAGGAAGGCACAGTCAATAAGGATGAAATTGCGGTACTGGTAGAGTTTGCAAAGAATAACGGCGGTATTGAATATGCTGAACAAAAGATGTTGGAAATGAGTAAGATATGTATGTCTTACATCAACAATAGCGTAAAAGAAAAGACAGTCAAGGATGCCTTGACTGCCTATGTTGACTACGTGATAGAGCGTCGCCTTTAGAAGAACTTGGTCTCATGACCTACCACCTCGCTTAAAAGCAGGTTGGCAAGGCGTGATGTGCCCATACGGAACCATTGGTTGGTGAGCCATTTTTCACCCAAAACTTCCTTGACTATAGTGTACATCGTGATGGCGTCCATGACGGTATTGAGACCACCAGCAGGCTTGAAACCTATCTGGATGCCAGTCTTATCATAATATTCCTTGATAGCTTGACACATGACATAAGCAGCTTCCGGGGTTGCAGCGGGTTCTAACTTTCCTGTTGAGGTCTTGATATAATCTGCTCCTGCATACATAGAAAGGATAGAGGCCTTCTTAATATTGGCGGCTGTTTTCAAGCATCCAGTTTCAAGAATTACCTTCATCTTCTTCTCTCCACATACATTCTTCAGCTCAGAGATTTCATCTGCCACTTCTTCATAGTTGCCACTTAGGAATTTTCCTACTGGCATGACAATATCTATCTCTGTTGCACCATCCTTTATTGCAAGGGCAGTCTCTGCTACTTTTACCTCGATAAGTGCCTGTGATGAGGGGAAACTGCCACTCACGCAGGCAATCTCTACTCCATCAACTTCAAGTGTTTCGCTAACTGTTTTAGCAAAACAAGGATAGACACAAATAGTGGCTACATGGGGTAGTTCTGGATATTGCTCGTCAAACTGGTTGACGCGCTCGGTAAATGCAAGTACACTATCCTCTGAATCGGTGGTCTTCAACGTTGTAAGTTCAACACTACCCATGAGGAATTTTTTCACCTCAAGGTTGTCGTTTTCATGAACTTTCTCTGCGATAATCTTGCGGACTGCGTCACGCACTTCTTCGTCGGATACTTCACAATTGTAGAGACTCAAAGCTTTTTCGTACTTGTTCTCGTCTTGTTTGTTGTTCAGTTTCTCTGCCATAATGTTCTTTTTTTATTGTTGTTTTTTTTATTTGTAAATGAAATATTGCCCCTTGGAGGGGTGGGGCAATGACTTTTAGTTATTACTTCAACTTTGGATTGTTGATGTGGCGTGTGGCGTCGCGTTGTGTTTTCTTTGCAAGGTTACGTGCCAATGCTTCTGTAAGGTCCACACCTGTTTGATTGGCAAGGCATAGTAACACCCATAACACATCGGCCATCTCGTCGCTAAGGTCACACTTTTCACCTTCTTTGAAACTCTGATCGCCATATTTCCTGGCTATGATACGAGCCAGCTCACCTACCTCTTCTGTTAGGCAAGCCATATTGGTAAGTTCGGAGAAATAACGTACTCCGTATTCTTTGATCCAATTGTCAACTGTTTCTTGAGCTTCTTTTATAGTCATTATTTAGAAGTATTTACATGTTCAAAGATAGTTCTGCCTGTTCTTCAAATATTGTATAGATAAGCAAGATGATGAGTACTATTATTGCGCAAATTCGAAATATAATCCCAAATTTTTTAGATGTTTCTGCTTGACGAAAAGGGTGGGGGAAATCTATGTATGTGTTGATGCTAAAGCCTAACACAATCAATAGACCTCCTATTAAACCATACCATGGATTATATGTGTCCCATGATTTTCGTGTGAAGAACATTACTAAGCCCACTATGTTTAAGATATAGGCTATAGTTGACCATTTTTCTTCGGTTAAAAACTTTTTAATCATCAAGCTTATCTGTTTTTGTTTGTTAGCTATTCCTTGTTTTTGGTGTCCATGCAGATGGTCACAGGACCATCGTTCAAGAGTTCCACTTTCATGTCTGCCCCAAATTCTCCTGTACCTACAGGCTTGTTCATTGCTTCACTTAATTTGCTGCAAAATTCCTCGTATAGAGGTATGGAAATCTCGTGACTGGCTGCACGAAACCAAGATGGCCGGTTGCCTTTCTTATAGCTTGCATATAGTGTAAACTGGCTTACTACGAGTGCTTCACCATCTTCTTCCATGATTGAACGATTCATCACTCCGTTTTCATCTTCAAAGACTCTTAGGCCTACTATCTTTTTTACCAGCCATTCCACGTCTTCAGAAGTGTCTTCTTCACACACTCCTAATAGGATAAGATAACCTTTACCAATTTTGGAATGTAATGTGCCTTCTATTGTTACGCTGGCGTGCTGTACGCGTTGTATTACTACTCTCATGCTACAAAGGTACGATTAAGTGAGCGAATTACAAAAGAAAATCCCATTTTCTTTTGTATTTCCGAATGCCAGTACCTAAGCGACGTAGTCGCAGAGGTACGGTTAAGTGAGCGTAATACAAAAGAAAAACTCATTTTCTTTTTTATTTCCGAATGCCAGTACCTAAGCGATGTAGTCGCAGAGGTACGATTAAGTGAGCGATATATCAAGTAAGCGTTGTCTTACTCCTTACTATTATAATAAAGGTTTTTAAAATGATAGGTTTGTTTAACTGTTACTTTGGTTGTGTTTTTTTTTGTTAATGAATATGCTTTTTTTTCTATCTAAAGCCGTTTGATTATTCTTGTGGATAAACTCTCTATATATGTTGCTCGTTGTCTCTGAGCGGCAAATTAAAGCGTTTTTCGGGCATGTTTCTTTGCTTGTTTAACTTATGCTACATGGTTGTTGACTCAGACCGATCTTTTTGTGCATGCTTTATGGTTTGTTGAAATGCTCAAAGATAATATTTGCTTTGGCTTCGCCCACAATCTTATTTAGGGTATTTAAGTCTGCTTCGCGAATACGTTTAACGCTTTTTAGAGCCTTCAAGAGACTGTCTCGCGTTTTAGGACCAATACCTTTAATATCGTCAAGTTCGCTGTGGAGTTGGTGCTTGGAACGCTTGTCGCGGTGGAATGTAATGGCAAAACGGTGCACTTCATCTTGTATTTGAGTGAAAAGTCGGAACAGTTCTGAGTCTGTCTTCATTCCAATTACCCTTGGTGGAAATCCGTAGAACAGTTCATTAGTTCTGTGACGGTCATCTTTTGCCAATCCTGCGATAGGAATGTCTAGTTTCAATTCATCTTGAATGACTTCGCGAATAACCTCCATCTGTCCCTTTCCACCATCGGCAATAATGAGATCAGGTAGAGGTTGTTGTTCGTCTATCAGACGACGATAACGCCTACCAACCACTTCCTTCATGCTTGCGTAGTCATCTGCACCAACCACAGTCTTTATATTATACTTACGATAGTCTTGTTTTGAAGGTTTTGCCTTCTTGAAAACGACGCATGCAGCCACGGCGTCCGTACCGCTAATATTGGAGTTGTCGAAACATTCTATCTGATATGGAAGTTTAGGCAAATGGAGTGCGTCCTGTATTTCTTTCATCAGTCGTACTGATTTCTGTTCAGGATTTAACTTTTCTGCTTGCTTTAGTCGGTCAAATTTATACTGTTTCCCGTTCATAAGGGAAAGATCGAGAAGCGTTTTCTTGTCGCCTCGTTGTGGCACAGTAATGGTTACTCCCTCCAGATTGCAGTTTATTTCCTGTGGTAGTATAATCTCTCGCGCGTTGCTTTGAAAGCGTTCACGCATCTCTACAATCGCCAATTGAAGCAATTCTTCATCGCTTTCATCCAAACGCTTCTTATATTCAAATGTGAAGCTCTGGTTGATTGCGCCATTCGCTACATGGATATAGTTAACGAAAGCAATTTTTTCGTCATTAGTAATCGTAAGTACATCAACATTATTAATCGTATGGCTTACTACTTCGCTCTTCGAAACAAATTGGTCGATGAGCAAATATCGACGTTTCACTTCTTCTGCCTCTTCAAACCGTAATTCCTCCGCCAAAGCCATCATTTCGTCTTTCATGGCGCGTAAAACCTCACGCGTGTTGCCTTTTAGAATCTCGCGAGCCTGTTCGATGTTGCGTTGATAGTCTTCCATGCTCTGTTTGCCAATGCATGGCGCACCGCAATTCTTCATGTGGTATTCCAGGCAAACCTGATATTTATGTTGCTCTACGCCATCCCAGGTGATTGGAAAACGACAACTGCGGGGATGATAGAGCTTTTTGATAAGATCCAACACAGCATTCATCGAAGCTACGTGAGAATATGGCCCATAATACGTTCCCCATTTCTTATTGATAGTACGCGTGCTGAAAATACGAGGAAGATACTCTTTGGTGATGCAAATGCTGGGGTAGGTCTTGCCGTCTTTAAGTAGTACGTTGTATCGAGGGTTATACTTCTTAATGAGCGAATTTTCCAATAATAGCGCGTCCTCTTCGGTATTTACTACCGTATAGCTTATATCGTGAATCTTCGATACAAGTACTTTTGTTTTGAAACGATCTACTTCTGTGTGGAAATAGGACGAGACGCGCGATTTTAAGCGTTTGGCTTTGCCTACATATATTATAGTGCCATTTTCGTCGTAGTACTGATAGCTACCCGGTTTCTCTGGCATATTCAGCACAATAGATTTCAGTCTTGCAATGCGCGCCTCGTTCTCTTCTTTAGTCATGTTACTGTTGTTTCACGTGAAACAGGTGTATATGGGAATGATTTAAATAACCATCAAGGTTGTTACTTCTACGTCCTTTTCAAGACAATCGCGTCCGTGAAGCCCTTCATCGGTTATTTCGATGATAAAGTTCATATATACTTTCTTGGGGTGGAAGTGGTTCACGAGTTTTAAAGTTGCCTTTGCGGTTCCACCAGTGGCAAGTAGATCGTCGTGGATAAGAACTACGTCGTTTTCATCGATAGAGTCGATGTGCATTTCAACGGTGTCTACTCCGTACTCTTTAGAAAAAGACTCTTTGATAACCGTAGCGGGTAGTTTTCCGGGTTTTCTTGCCAATACAACACCTGCGCCGAGTTTAGTAGCCAGGGCGGCGGCCATGACAAAACCGCGGCTTTCGATGCCTACAATTTTGGTGATTCCCTTGTCTTTGTAGAGTTCATACATTTCATCGACCATAATCTTCATGCACTCTGGATTCTTATAGAGTGTTGTTACGTCGCGGAAATTAATGCCTTTCTTCGGAAAATCCGGAATGCATCGAAGGTTTTCCAATAATACTGGGTTGTTCATAATCGTGTAATTTATTTAATATTATTGTTGTTTCACGTGAAACTTTATCTTCCTAACAGCACGAGTAACACGTTGATATCGCTGGGGGATACGCCCGGTATTCGACTTGCTTGCGCGAGTGTTTCGGGGTTTATTGCAGTTAGTTTCTGTCTTGCCTCTGTGCTTAATTGCAGAAGCTCGTTATAATTGAAGTGGTCTTTGATGCGGATGTTCTCCAAACGGTGCATTTTGTCGGCTACGATACGCTCGCGCTCGATGTAACCTTTATATTTGATATGTACCTCGGCTGCCTCTTTGATTTCCTCTCTGCGGTTTGGTAAGCGGTCGAGTTGCTCTTTAAGTTCGGGAACGACCTCCTCAAGTTTGTCGATGTTGAGTTCGGGTCGTGTGATCAAGTCTTCAAGTTTGCAACCATAGACGAGTGGGGTGGAACCCATTGCTTCCAATGCTCCGTTGATGAGACGGGGTTTAATGGGGAATGTTTGGCAGAATCTTTCGATTTCTTCGATGCATTGTTTCTTCTCCATCCACCAGTTGAATCGGTCTGTTTTAGCCACGCCGAGTTGGTAAGCCTTCTCGGTGAGGCGTGCGTCAGCATCATCTTGTCGGAGCAGGATGCGGTATTCTGCTCTTGATGTGAACATGCGGTAGGGTTCATCGACACCTTTTGTGACGAGGTCGTCGATGAGTACGCCGATATAAGCTTCGTCGCGATGCAGTACGAGCGGTTCGCCTCCTGTGCAGAATATAGCGGCGTTGATTCCGGCAATGGTACCTTGTCCGCCAGCCTCCTCGTATCCTGTTGTTCCGTTCACCTGTCCTGCCATGAACAGTCCAGATATGATTTTCGATTCCAACGAATGTTTCAGTTGGGTTGGGTCGAAGAAGTCGTATTCGATGGCGTAACCAGGTCGATAGACTTTGATGTTACGGAAAGCAGGAATTTGTCGCAAGGCTTCTATTTGTACCTCCATTGGGAGTGATGATGAAAAGCCGTTCAGATACATTTCGTTGGTGTCGGTTCCTTCTGGTTCGAGGAATAGTGGGTGCTGTTCGCGGTCTGCGAACGTCACGAGCTTGGTTTCTATCGAAGGGCAGTAGCGTGGACCTATGGATTGAATCTGTCCATTATAAAGAGGAGAGTCTTTAAGTCCAGAGCGCAGAATCTCGTGCACCTTAGCATTTGTGTTGCAAGTCCAACAGGTCAGTTGAGGTAACACTCTGAGTTTGCCCATATAGGAAAATTGGTGAAAATCGTGTTCTCCTTCTTGAACTACCATCTCGTTGAAATCTACCGAACGGCGGTCTATGCGCACAGGAGTTCCCGTTTTCATGCGTTCCGAACGAATTCCGTGTCGGGTAATACTTTCGGTAAAGTGGGGAACAGCCGGTTCTGCGATACGTCCACCCGGCACCATGGTACGTCCGATGTGCATCAGTCCGTTGAGGAAAGTGCCCGCCGTGATGATGATCGCTTTGGCACGCAGTTCCACGCCCCATATTGTTTTCACACCTACGGCACATTTGTTTTCCACCAAGAGTTCGTCTGCTTGGTCTTGCCAAATATCGAGATTATCGGTTTTGTCGAGTATGTTTCTCCATTCCCAAATGAATTTTCCTCGGTCGCATTGTGCTCGTGGGCTCCACATGGCAGGTCCTTTGCTTCTGTTGAGCATACGAAACTGAATGGCAGTAGCGTCTGTCACGAGACCCATCTGTCCGCCGAGCGCGTCTATTTCTCGCACGATTTGTCCTTTGGCAATGCCTCCCACAGCCGGGTTGCACGACATTTGTGCTATTTTGTTCATATCCATGGTGACGAGACAAGTCTTTGCTCCCATGTTTGCCGAAGCGCATGCTGCCTCGCATCCAGCGTGTCCGCCTCCTATCACCAGTACGTCGTAATGAAGAATCATAGATGAATGATGTTTTATTATTCCGTGTGCAAAATTACAAAAAAGTTTTCAAGTAGTGTACTAAAGTATTAAAAAAGCATATTATGCAGTCTGATACGATTGGTTTCTGTATTGTAGTAAAAGGCTGAAGCGGTGGTTTGTGGAGTAGGCGATAGGTTTGATAGATTGTTTGCCCCACTATGCAGGTAGGTTGTTTCTCCCAATATTTTCCCATTGTTGTCCGCAAGATCATGGGACTTAGTTGGGACTTACAGCAGACTTATTTGAGGCTTTTCATGTATTTGTCGCAGACTAACCGCGTATGGCTTATGATAACATCCCGAATGCATCCCGAATGCATCCCGAAGGTAAACGACACGATAGAATTATCAAAAATACGAAGTGAAATAGCGCGCATCAATACATCGTATAATATATAATAATGTGATGATTTTAACGAAAACGTTTGCGTGGTTCATTGTTTTTTAGTAATTTTGTCGGCAGAAAGCGCAAAAGCTTACTTATTAGTGGGTATTGTGCGAATATGCCGTGAGGCAAAGTTCCTTTGTATAAACAACAAAATCAAATATTTAATTAATTAAATTTCAACATTTTATGTGGTTAATCAATTCATCAATTGGTCGTAAGGTTGTGATGTCCGTAACGGGTATCGCGCTGATCCTGTTCTTGACATTCCACGGATGCATGAACATTGTTGCGCTGTTCTCTGGCGAGGCTTACAACTGGATTTGTGAAGCTCTTGGTGCCAACTGGTATGCTGTAGTAGCTACCTTGGGATTGGCTGCCTTGGCAGTAATTCACATTGTTTATGCATTCATCCTGACCGCGCAGAACCGTTCTGCCCGTGGTTCGGAGCGTTATGCTGAGACAGAAAAGCCCGCAAAGGTAGAATGGGCTTCTCAGAACATGCTCGTTCTGGGAATCGTCGTTGTACTGGGTCTGCTGCTCCACTTGTTCAACTTCTGGTACAACATGATGTTTGCCGAGCTTATCGGTACCACCATGGGTCATCTGCCTTCAGATGGTTTCGCCTTTATCATCGACACGTTCCAGAACCCAGTCTATGTAGTGCTCTACATCGTTTGGTTGGTAGCTCTGTGGTTCCACCTGACCCACGGATTCTGGTCAGCCATGCAGACTATCGGTATCAGCGGCAAACTTTGGTTCAACCGTTGGCGTGTTATCGGCAACATCTATGTGACTCTGCTCATCCTTGCTTTCATAGCAGTAGTAGTAGCTTTCGCTGCTGGACTTGCTCCCAGCCTGTGTTAGTATAGAGCAGGATTAATGTCAAATCTTTAATTACTTTTGAATTATGGCAAAACAAATAGATTCGAAAATCCCTGCCGGACCAGTAGCCGACAAATGGAAAGAGTATAAGGCTCATCAGCGTCTGGTCAACCCAAAGAATAAACTGAAACTCGACGTCATCGTGGTTGGTACCGGTCTTGCCGGTGCTTCTGCCGCAGCCTCTTTGGGTGAGATGGGTTTCAATGTTATCAACCTCTGCATTCAGGATTCTCCCCGTCGTGCACACTCTATCGCAGCACAGGGCGGTATCAATGCAGCCAAATGCTATCAGAACGACGGCGACTCAGTATATCGTCTGTTCTACGACACCGTAAAAGGTGGTGACTATCGTGCTCGCGAAGCCAACGTATATCGTCTGGCAGAGGTGTCAAACAATATCATCGACCAGTGTGTAGCTCAGGGCGTACCTTTCGCACGTGAGTACGGCGGCATGCTCGCCAACCGTTCGTTCGGTGGTGCACAGGTATCACGTACTTTCTATGCAAAGGGTCAGACCGGTCAGCAGCTTCTGCTCGGTGCCTACAGCTCACTCTCTTGCCAAGTACAAGCTGGTAAGGTAAAGCTCTACACCCGCTATGAAATGGAAGACGTAGTAATCGTTGACGGACGTGCACGCGGTATCATCGCCAAGAACCTTGTGACCGGCGAACTCGAGCGCTTCACCGCCAATGCCGTAGTAATCGCTACTGGTGGATACGGAAACACCTACTTCCTTTCTACCAATGCTATGGGATGTAACTGCACCGCAGCAGTACAGTGCTACCGCAAGGGCGCATACTTCGCAAACCCCTCTTACGTACAGATTCACCCCACCTGTATCCCCGTACACGGCGACAAGCAGTCTAAGTTGACCCTGATGTCAGAGTCACTCCGTAACGATGGACGTATCTGGGTTCCTAAGAAACTTGAAGACGCTAAAGCCCTTCAGGCTGGCACCAAGCAGGGATGGGAAATTCCAGAGGAAGACCGCGACTACTATCTTGAGCGTCGCTATCCAGCCTTCGGTAACCTCGTTCCCCGTGACGTAGCCTCACGCGCAGCTAAGGAGCGTTGCGACAAGGGCTTCGGTGTAAACAATACCGGACTTGCCGTATTCCTTGACTTCTCTGAGTCTATCAACCGTCTCGGCCTCGACGTTATCATGCAGCGTTATGGCAACCTCTTCGATATGTATGAGGAAATCACCGACGTATTCCCTGGCGATGTAGCCAACGAAATCAACGGTGTGAAGTACTACAAGCCCATGATGATTTATCCCGCCATCCACTATACCATGGGTGGTATCTGGGTTGACTACGAGCTGCAGACCACCATCCCCGGTCTGTTCGCCATCGGTGAGTGTAACTTCTCTGACCACGGTGCAAACCGCCTCGGTGCTTCAGCATTGATGCAGGGTCTGGCTGACGGATACTTCGTATTGCCTTACACCATCCAGAACTACCTGGCCGACCAGGCTGTATGGGCAAAGGTTCCCACAGATCTTCCCGAATTTGAGGAAGCTGAGAAGGCTGTCAACGCTGAAATCGACCGTCTGCTCAACATCAAGGGTAAGCGCTCAGTTGACTCAATCCACAAAGAACTCGGCCACATCATGTGGGAATATGTAGGTATGGGTCGCACCGCAGAGGGACTGAAGGAAGGTTTGAAGAAGATGCACGAGCTCGAAAAAGAGTTCGACACCAACCTCTTCGTACCCGGTAAGAAGGAAGGACTCAATGTCGAACTCGACAAAGCCATCCACCTCCGCGACTTCTTCACCATGGGTGAACTCGTAGCTTTCGACGCTCTTTCACGCAACGAATCTTGCGGTGGACACTTCCGCGAGGAATATCAGACCGAGGAAGGCGAAGCTAAGCGCGACGACGAGAATTACTTCTATGTAGGTTGCTGGGAGTACAAGGGCAAAGGCAACGATCCCGAACTCATCAAAGAGCCACTGGAGTATGAGGCAATCAAGGTACAAACACGTAACTATAAGAACTAAGCATCATGAATATATCATTTACCATCAAGTTCTGGCGTCAGAACGGACCCAAAGACCAGGGCCACTTCGATACTCACGAGATGAAGGACATCCCCGATGACACCTCATTCCTCGAGATGCTGGATATCCTCAATGAGGAACTCATCAACGAAGGCCAGGAGCCTTTCGTATTCGACCACGACTGCCGCGAGGGTATCTGCGGTATGTGCTCGCTCTATATCAACGGTACACCACACGGTAAGACCGAACGTGGCGCCACCACCTGCCAGCTCTACATGCGCCGTTTCAAAGACGGCGACGTTATCACCGTAGAGCCTTGGCGCTCGGCAGCCTTCCCCGTTATCAAAGACTGTATGGTTGACCGTGGAGCCTTCGATAAGATCATGCAGGCAGGTGGATATACCACCGTGCGCACCGGTCAGGCTCAGGATGCCAACGCTATCCTCATCCCGAAGGAAGACGCCGACGAGGCTATGGACTGCGCTTCATGCATCGGTTGTGGTGCTTGCGTAGCCGCTTGTAAGAACGGTTCTGCCATGCTCTTCGTATCATCTAAGGTTAGCCAGCTCGCACTCCTTCCACAAGGTCGCGTAGAGGCTGCACGCCGTGTGAAGAACATGGTTGCCAAGATGGACGAACTCGGATTTGGTAACTGCACCAATACTCGTGCCTGCGAAGCAGTTTGCCCGAAGAACGAGACCATCAGCAACATTGCACGTCTGAATCGTGAGATGATCAAGGCAAAACTTGCCGATTAATCAGATTCTTAGATAATTTATCACTTGAACCGTATCAGTCTCTATTGGACATGATACGGTTCATTTCATTTCCCGCCCCTATCATTGGTTAGCATAAGCAATAATCTTAAATTCCTCAAATATCATCCCCACCAAGTAGCAGGATGGTGCAAAGGCACATACAGAAATTTCGGTTTTCAGTTTTTTTTCGACCACTCGACCACGCCTGTACCATAATTCTTTGACAATTATGACATTAACGTTGTGGTCGATGCCCATTTACTCATGTTTTCGGCCACACATCAACCACACATCGACCATCCGACAATAACTTGTTTACAACATTCGCGTCCTCTAAACGAACGTTATTTTTAGGTTTCCCAAACCGCAGGCAAACGTATTGCAAAACGTTAGCCAAAAGTCTTATCAAATGTTGACGGAGATCTTGCCAAACGTTGACAGAGCTCTTGCCACCATTGTATAAAGGTTTCACCAAATGCTACGCAAAGATCTTATCAACCGTTGTGCAATGTATTGTTATACGTTGCATAAATGGCCTGTGTGGCGTTTTGTGGGAGAATGAAGTAATTCTTAGGATAGTTGTGTTATGCCCGCTCAGCGGGCCTGTAAATGCTTCCTATGGGTGTTGTAGAGTTGTTGACCATCATCTTCGTAGTAATTACTCCATTGGCAATCGCTGTTAGCAAGTTTATATCGCCATTTTGCTATAAGTTAATGTATCATAAATATGTCTTGTGTAACCTGCAGACACTCAACAATAGTTACTTAAAGGTAAGTAACTATCGTCGGATTGCCCTCTTGTGGGAAAGGTAGAAACGTAGTAATTTTGCAGCGTCAAACCAAACAAATACAAAGTATATGAATCAGACAGAATTACAGAAAACAGGCAATGGCTACACCGTAGCTACAGTAGGAAACCTCGCCGCCTTTGAAGGTAAGGCCTTTGTGAAAGACATCGTAGGTACTACCGGAATGGAAGTATCGTTTGGAACGCTTGCGCCCGGACAGGCAATTCCGTTCAATCACCACCACAAACAAAACGAAGAACTCTATATCGTAGTTAGTGGAACAGGTGTATTTACGCTTGATGGCATAGAAGAACCCGTAGCATCTGGCAGTCTGGTGAGAATTGCACCAGCCGTAAGCCGTTGCACCAAGAATACAGGCAACACTCCCTTAGTATATATCTGCATACAAGCTAAAGAAGGTTCTCTTGAACAATATACAGCTACCGATGGTGTAGTAGAAGAATAAGCAAACACAGTCCGGATTACTAATAACAGGACGGGGAAGACAATAAATGTGCATCTTCTCCGTTCATGTTTTTATGGAAGATACTACCCCAATGTTTCAAAGCGAAATGTTCCCAAATTGCCCCGTGCGCAATATCTTGGCACGTGTAGGTGCAAAATGGTCGTTGATAGTGATGCACGAATTGTTGCAACACCACGAACCTATGCGCTTTTCAGCACTCCAGAAATCCATCCCCGACATCTCACAAAAGATGCTTACCACTACGCTGCGTGACCTTGAAGCCGATGGATTCATCATCCGTAAGGTATATCCTGAAGTGCCACCACGCACAGAATATAGCATGACACCACGTGCTTGTTCGTTTATGGAAGCCTGTCGTCCCATGATACAATGGACCATCGACAATTTCTCCGCCATCATCAAAGACCGTGAAAGCCGCGGTTAGTTCGTCTTTCTTCACCCATCACCACTTTCTCTGTCACTACAGATTCTGTAGTGATGTCACGTATGTCGTTGGCATCGCCCCCTCCGTTTTGTTGCCAACAAATATTTTTTCTTTTTCTTCTGTCTAATATTTCCGCTTGTTCCATCTTATAAGAGCTATAAGATCATAAGAGAATAAGTTGAATAGGTAAAAAGAATAAGAATTAAAACCGATAGCCTTTTATATTTTATAAGGTGTAAATGGCACAAAAAATAGGGGTTTAAAGTTCCAAAATATATGGTATGGCAAAAAAGTGGGTATGTAGTGTGGCTATACAATATTTGCTTTCGCTTGCAAAATGTTGTACCTTTGCAATCGCAAGTCAGACGTCAGACACGCAAGAGAAAAAACACAAGTTTAACCTTTAAAAGAAAAACACTATGAGCATTAATTATGAAGTTTACAAGAACAACAATTCAAAGAACAGCGCCTATGGAAAGTATTTTGGTCGTGTAGTAATAAAGTCTATCGTCGATACCGATACTCTTGCCGACCTTATCCAGCAAAACGTATCTGTCAAGGAGTCGGATGTTTATGCCGTACTGAAGGAGTTGAAGAATGCCGTTCGGCAGTCTTTCGACAACGGAAATGCGGTTCGCATCGCTGGCTTGGGCATATTCAAGCCCACCATTTCCACTTCTTGTGTGGAAAAGGCAGCCGACTTTTCTGCCGCCAACATCCGCAAGAAGATCCGTTTCATTCCCGAAAGCATCACCGAGCCCATGTCTCTGACTCGTACTGTTGATGGCAAGGTTGTAACTGTCAATACCCGCGTGCGCATCAAGAAGTTGTTGCAAGGCGTTAAGTTTACTGAGTGTCGCAAGTACGCCGTACCTGAAACCAACAAAGAGTAGGCCTTTAACACTATCATGATAGTCAATCGCAGACAATAGAAATCCCCTTCTTATTAAGTTCGCCCCATCCGTAATCATGCGGATGGGGCGATTTTTTTTATCTCGTAATCGGACGTTTGACCGAAAGATGGTATTGCAGATAAGTTGATTTAGTCGTTTTTGATGCGTATTTCGCAGTTGTCGAGCGATTCAATAATCGCCATCGACTCTATCTGGCTGATACCCTCTTTCTGGAGCAGTTCCCTTCCGTGTTGGAACTCTTTTTCAATGATAAATCCCATGCCCTCTATAGTAGCGCCAGCCTGTCGGCATAGGTCAACCACCCCCTTACCAGCATTTCCGTATGCCAAGAAGTCGTCAATGAAGAGCACATGATCTTCCGGACCGAGATATTCCTTGCTGATCACAACGGTATAGTCACGTTGTTTGGTAAACGATGTCACGGTGGTGGAATACATATCGTTCATGGTCGAAGGTTTTTTCTTCTTGACAAACACCACAGGCAGCTCCATCATATATCCCAACATGATAGCCGGCGCAATGCCAGAAGCCTCTATGGTGATAATCTTGTTGACGGGCTTGTGTGCGAAACGTTTGATAAACTCCACAGCAATCTGTTTCATCAGGTAAGGGTCCATCTGATGGTTGATGAACCTATCTACTTTGAGTATGCCTCCTTCGAAGCATCTTCCATCCTTGAGGATGCGGTCGCGTAATACTTTTAATGCCATTTTCTGTTACGTTGTAGTTATTTTGTGCAAAAGTAAGACTATTTTTGCAATTATCCAACGATAGCGGCGGAATGATGGTTGTTTTATAGAAAAAATATGCTATCTTTGTTGCATGAATAACAAAACAACGATAGAAATACGTCCTGCTCGTATTGAGCATTCGGCAACCATTGCACGATTGGTGATGATGGCAATGACGGATGAGTGCTGCCTTCACTTCTGTGGTGAGGGTGCCACGATTGATGATTTTCGCACGATGATGACGTTGCTGGTGGAGCGCGAAGACAGCCAGTACAGTTATTGCAACACGCTGGTGGCTATGGATGGCGACCATGTGGTAGGTGTGTTAGTGTGTTATGATGGCGGCGAGCTCCGTAAGTTACGCCAGCAGTTTGTGCGTTATGCCCTTGAATATCTGCATCGGGATCATTCCAATCTCGATGATGAGACGCAGGCAGGCGAACTTTATATCGACAGTTTGGCAGTAGATCCCGCCTATCGTGGTCGTGGCATTGCCACCCATTTGCTCAATGCTTCCTTGGAAAGGGCACGTCAGATGGGCCTTCCTGGTGTTGGTCTGCTTGTAGATAAAGGCAATCCCAATGCCGAACGCCTATATTTATCTTGCGGATTCCGCTATGTTGACGACAACCAATGGGGTGGCCATGCCATGCGCCATTTGGTGCGTCCTGTAGAATGACCTCTCAAACGCCTTTTGGTTAAGCCCCAATCGGTCATTAGACCATCTATATGATTATTGCAATCTATACCAATAGATTTGGGGTAAATACGACTGGTTGGCCGTTGATGATTAGAATTTAATCATCAGTTCGGCCACCAGTTTATCTTGTTCACTCTCTTTGGCAATACCGCCGTTGGGATACCAATACCGCTCGTAGTTGAGGTGAATTTCTGTGGGCAGGTATGGGTTGCGGATGCCGAAGGTCAGTCCCAGTGTCATGCGGTGGCGTGCATAGTCGCTGATTTTCAATCGTGTGGTTTCGTTGTTGTCCGCATCAAGTTCAAATCCTTTCTTACCGTCAGCATGGTTGCCCATATAGTCGTAACGAGCCAGGTATGATACGCTTTGCATGAACCAGTCCTTGTTTTTTATCGGCATTTTGTAGATGACCATGGCGTTCACGGCGTTACAGTCGTCGAAAGCATCGTGTGCATATTGTTTGTGTAGGTATTCAGCTTCGAGGTGCCATCCGTTAGTTTCGTAGAAAGCGCCGAAGTCAAGCGATGTATATTCAGCTTTTCGGTCGGCAATAGCAGTATGCTGAATGCTAGGCACGATAGCCAGTCCTTCTACTGGAAACCATTGCAGTCGTGCAGAGTAGTTCAAGTCTTTGTTCCATGCAGTCTTTTGGTTGTCGAGGTTGCTACCGTTGAACATACCCGCATCTGCAATTGCCAGAGTTCGTCCCTCTTTGTTTTTGAAGGTATATCCCAGTTGCAGTCCCACGTCGCGCATATCTCCCACCTGTTTGGCGATGAAGCTACGGTTGGCGAAATACTGGTTGGCAGGATTGCGGTGTGCGTCGATGGTGAAAGGCAAACGCTGTTGTCCGATGCTGACTCGCAGTTGTTTCCATGGCAACAGTCTTACCCATGCGTCCTTCATCTTGATGGATGATTCGTCGCATAGATCGACCTCCAGTTTGTATTCCGACCGTTTCGACAGTTTACCGCTGATACTCATTCGTGCGTTTCTCACCTCAAATCGTCCAGCATTCATCTCCGGTTGATACTCGTATTTACCGCGCAACACACCGTGTAGGTTTACCAAGCTGTCTCGTTGTTGCGCGTGACAGATAGCTGTACCTATAATATATAAGAGTACCACGAGGATTGCCAATCTGATCCATCCCACTATGGTTCGGATGTGATCTGCTTTCTTTTCATCCATAATGTAATAATTGTCTTTCATTTTTTGTTTGTTTTGTTATTCTGCTGCAAAGGTAAAACGACGGTGTTACGGAAAAGTGTCGAACATGTTAAGAACGTGTTACAGTCGAGCGCTGTAACAGAAATGTAACAAGGTTGTCACACGGCTGTAATCTCTGTGACGTAATTTTGCGGCAGAAATCAACAAAATATATCAAATAAAAGATGGAAACAATCTACATCGTAATTGTCGCATTCCTGCTGATACTGGCAGTATTCGACCTTTTCGTCGGAGTCAGCAACGACGCCGTAAACTTTCTGCAGTCTGCCATTGGCGCCAAGGCAGCTCGCTTTCGTACCGTATTAATCGTAGCATCCGTTGGTGTTGCCGTAGGCGCTATGATGTCGGCAGGCATGATGGATGTTGCCCGTCATGGCATCATGCACCCTGTCAACTATTCGTTTCATGAGGTGATGGTGGTGTTTCTTGCCGTGATGGTGACCGATGTCATCATTCTCGACGTGTTCAACACCTTAGGCCTTCCCACCTCAACCACCGTATCTTTGGTGTTTGAACTGTTGGGTGGTACCTTCATTCTGGCACTTGTGAAGATGGCAGGCGATCCCACTTTGCAACTTTCCGACCTTCTCAACAGCGACAAAGCCCTATCGGTCATTGTTGCCATCTTTGTCAGTGTAGCCATAGCCTTTGTCTGTGGTGTACTGGTACAATGGCTATCGCGTATCATCTTCACGTTCCGCACCAAGAATCACAAGGTAGCCGAGTCTGTATTTGGCGGTATCTCGTTTGCCATTCTTGCCTACTTCGTGTTTATCAAGGGCTTGTCAAAGTCGCCTTTGTTTGCTGCCGATGCCAAAGCGTGGATAGATGCCAATACCACGATGTTGCTGGGCGTTGTCTTTGCCGCCGCCACTTTATTATCCTATCTGTTGTTGCTGATGCGTGTCAGCGTGTTTCGCTTGGTTGTGTTGATGGGTACTTTCGCCCTCGCCATGGCATTTGCCGGCAACGACCTCGTCAACTTTATTGGTGTTCCTCTTGCCGGTTTGTCATCCTATCAAGATTGGGTAAGCCACGGTGCTGGCAATGTTGATACGTTTATGATGGGTTCCTTGATGGAATCCGCCAAGTCTCCGTTCCTTTATCTGATGATAGCCGGTGGTATTATGATTTTTGCCATGGCCACTTCTAAGAAGGCACAGAATGTAGTAAAGACCTCTGTCGATTTGAGCCGTCAGGACGAGAGCGATGAAATGTTTGGCACTTCTCGCGCCGCTCGCAGTATCGTTCGCGCCACACAGGAGTGCGGTCAGTTTCTTGTGCGCTATTTGCCCAAGGGCATGATGCAGCGCATTGACAGCCGTTTCAACAAAGAAGAAGTCGTTTTGAAAGACGGAGCCGCCTTCGATATGGTTCGTGCCGCCGTCAACTTGGTATTGGCTTCAGTACTGATAGTTATCGGAACCAACTTCAAGTTGCCTCTCTCTACCACCTATGTCACTTTCATGGTAGCCATGGGTACCAGTCTTGCCGACCGCGCTTGGAGTCGCGAGAGTGCTGTGTTCCGTGTGACCGGTGTGCTGAGTGTGATTGGTGGATGGTTTGTCACCGCCGGTGTAGCCTTCGCCACCTGTGCTTTAGTCTGCCTGACCATCTATTTCGGAGGTTTCATCGCCATGTTTGCCTTCATGGCACTCGCCGTTTTCCTGCTTATTCGCAGCAATATTCAGTATGCCCGCAAGGCCAAGAAGGCGAGCCCCGAAGATGCTTCGTTCAAGTTGATGATGCGTAGTCGCGATCCGGAGATCGTTTGGGATGTGCTTTGCAAACATGTGAGTCGCACACAGAGCGGCACCTGCGAGTTTGCCCTCGACCAGTATAACGATATTGTGGAGAGTTTCTCCGACCAGAGTCTTCGTGGTCTTCGCCGCGTACATCGCGCGCTAAACGATAAATTGGACGAGTTGACCAAGATACGCCGCCGTGAATTTTTAGCCTTGCGCCGTTCTCCATCCCAGATTTCTCTTGAGCGCAATACCTGGTTTCACCTTGGATTCAACAGCAACCAGCAGTATATCTACTGTCTGAAACGTATGCTCGATCCCGCTAAGGAACATGTTGACAACAATTTCACTCCGCTGCCACAGAGCTACCGCGACGAGTTTGAACCCATGCGCCAGCGCATCAACGACTTGATGAAGACCACCGCCCAGATGCTCGACACCCGCCGTTTCGACCGTTACCGCGAGACGATGCTCGAAGCCGACAGTTGCAAAAACACGCTGTCAGTCTATCGTAAGCGCCATATCGACCGCATGCAGCGCTCTACCAACAGTGCCGAATACAAAGTATCGCTCATCTATTTGAACATCCTCCAGGAGAGTCAGGAGCTTCTGAGCATCATGCGTCACCAGTTGCGTGCAGGCAAAAAACTGCTAAAACCCGATGAAGAAGAGGTTTTGGTTGATTTTTAATCATGAAACGTAGCAACATACGCAAAAAATCACTATATTTGCAACGATGAAAGAAGATAATAAGACCTATAAGATACTCGTAGTAGATGACGAGCAAAACCTCTGCGAGATACTTGCTTATAACCTCCGTAACGACGGTTATGAGGTGACCGAGGCCAATTCAGCCGAAGAGGCATTGGAGTTGCCGTTGGCAGCTTTCGACCTCATGTTGCTCGATGTGATGATGGGAGGCATGTCGGGATTTGACTTGGCACGCCGCCTCAAAACCGAGGAAAAGACAGCTCATATCCCCATCATCTTCCTTACAGCCAAGGATACCGAGCAGGACATGCTCCACGGTTTTGGCCTTGGTGCCGACGATTACATAGCCAAACCCTTCCGCATTATGGAGGTGTTGGCACGTGTAAAGGCAGTGCTCAACCGTAGCACACACAGCACACAGGTATCGCCCGAAACGCTGCGTTACGATCACCTGGTGCTCAATCTCAACACCAAGACCGTTTCGGTAGATGGCGAGGAAGTGGCATTTACCAAGACCGAATTTGAGTTGTTGCGCCTATTGTTGGAGCATAAGGGTCGTGTGTTCTCTCGTCAGGAACTCATCGATCATGTTTGGCCCAGCGATGTGATGGTGCTCGACCGCACCGTCGATGTCAACATCACCCGAATGCGCAAGAAGATAGGTCGCTATGCCCCGTGCATCAGCACGCGTTTGGGCTACGGCTATTACTTCAATCCCTAATCTGAAAGTATCCGTTCAGTGTCAGACAATGACTGTTTGACACCGTTCGGTCATCAGATACCAACGCACAGAACATATCAATTCCATCATCACCTCTTCTTCGGTATTAGAACCGAAAAACAACTAAAACCCTTTATCATCATGTCGATAGGCAATAAGTTTTCCTTGCAGATCATATCTGTATTCTGCATTTTTGCTGTGGTGTTCATCCTTTTCCAGCATCACCGCGAGAAAGAATTTAAGATAGAGCGCCTCAACACACAGTTGCAAGACTACAACGAGCAACTCTGTCAGTCGCTAACAGCTGCAGGCGACCACTCCGAACCCGCTATTGCCAGTTTTGAGCGCCGTCACCACATGCCTGGTTTGCGACTCACGCTGATTAGCGAGCAAGGTTATGTGCTCTATGACAACACGCGCAAAGACTATGGCGACATGGGCAACCACCTGCAGCGCAAAGAGGTGCAAGAGGCATTGACACAGGGCAACGGTTTCGACATAGACCGTCGCAGTGCCAGTACGGGCAAGGAATACTTCTATTCAGCATCTTATTTTCCCAAGCAACACTATATTGTGCGTTCGGCATTGCCCTACGACCATACCCTGACCGAAGCACTCCAAGCCGAGCAACGCTACATTTGGGTGGCCCTTGTCATTGTGGCATTGCTGTCGTTTCTGCTGTTCCGTTTCGGCAAGCGTCTCGATCGCAACATCAACCAACTGCGTATCTTTGCCCAGCGAGCAGCCGCCAATGAGAGTCTTGACGTAGAGGACTTGGCAGAGTTTCCCGGCGACGAACTGGGTGAGATAGCCGAGCGCATCATCAAAATCTACCGTCGTTTGCAATACACCAAAGAGGAGCAAAACCGACTGAAACACGAACTCATACAGAATGCAGCCCACGAATTGAAAACCCCAGTGGCAAGTATTCAAGGCTATATCGAGACCATTCTGACCGATACCAATATGACCGAGGAGAATCGCCAACTGTTCTTGGAGCGCAGTTTTGCACAGACGCAGCGTCTGACAGCCATTCTTCAAGACATCTCAACGCTTCACCGACTCGATTCCGGAACTATCGCCTACGAGTTCGAACCCGTTGACATCTACGAAACCGTCAGTCACATTCAGCAGGAAACCGCCCTCCAGTTGTCCGGGCGCCGCATGACATTTGTCAATCAACTGCCATCGCCACTCATCGTGCGAGGCAATGCTTCGCTGCTCTACAGCATCTTCCGCAATCTCACCGACAATGCCATTGCCTATGCCGGCGATGGCACCACCATCACGCTGACCGCCCGTCAGACCGGCGACTATTGGCATTTCTGTTTCTCCGACAATGGCGTAGGTATTTCGCAGGAGCATCTCATGCGCATTTTCGAGCGTTTCTATCGTGTGGATAAAGGTCGCAGCCGCAAGATGGGAGGCACCGGACTGGGTCTTGCCATTGTAAAGAATGCTGTTATCATGCATGGCGGTACCATTACTGCCTGTCGCAACGAGGGTTCGGGAGTACGCTTTGTGTTTGACATACATTGTTGATAGATAGTCTGTTGAGGCTTGTTGGCAGTTGCATGAAAGGTATTTCTCTCTGCAAACTCAATTGATTTACTGAGTAAACTCAATTGATTTGCTGAGTAAATTCAATTGATTTGCTGAGCAATTTCATTGAATTTGCAAACCAACACAATAGGCACACACCATCATGACAAGATATTTGACCATGTCAAGTCATATTTGCGTGACATCAGGATAATATCATTACTTAGAGCCAAGCCATACGGTTTTTTGTTGTATGGCTATAGCTTTTTTGTTGCAACAATGTTGTTTGTGATGGGTGAAACACAAGAAAAACAGTTTTTTCCTTTGTGTTTTGCTTACTTAATCGTACCTTTGCGACAAGGAAATAACAACCATTATGAGTATGATAAATTTAGAGTTGCTTACCATAGATGTTTGTGCCGTGGCGAGAAGAGTGGCAGAATACATCCGCAACGAACGCCGCAACTTCAACCAAAACAGTGTGGAACACAAACAAGCACACGATTATGTGTCGTATGTGGATAAGCTGTCGGAAGAAAAAATCGTTGCCCAACTGCGACAAATGCTGCCCGATGCTGGGTTTATCACCGAAGAGAAATCGGCAACCTATCAAGGAGAAGACTACTGTTGGGTGGTTGACCCACTGGACGGAACAACCAATTTCATACACGCCTTCCATCCTTATGCCGTGAGTATCGCACTGATAAGCGGAAAAGAGATACTCCTCGGTGTGGTGTGCGATGTGCCCACAGCCTCTTGCTACTATGCGTGGAAGGGCGGGGGAGCATGGATGAACGGCAACCGCATACATGTCAGTGACCGTCAGCTCGATGATGCGCTGCTCTGTCTGCAATTGCCCTACAACGACGAAGCCTACAGTCCCGTGGCAAAACATCTCATCGACACCTTCTATGGTCGGGTGGCAAGCATCCGCATGATAGGATCTGCCGCCATGGCACTATGTCTGGTGGCACAGGGATGCCTCGATGGCTATATGGAGAAGTATATCGGTCAGTGGGACTATATGGCAGGTGCCATCATCGTCAACGAGGCAGGTGGACGAGTCAGCAACTATGCCGGTAGCACCGATTTCACTGAGGGCAACGACGTTGTAGCCACTAACGGACTGGTCCACGACGATATGTTGAAAGCCGTTGCAGGAGTCTGAAAAGATGTCAAATGGTAGCTAAATGCCCCTTGAAATGTTATTTTCTGTTGCAAACCAACGTATTGTGGCATAAATTGTTTACCTTTGCATACCATACTAATAAAGAATACAGCAAACAATAGTACAATATAAAACAAGAAACGAAAGATGAAAATAGCATTGATAGGCTACGGCAAGATGGGCAAGATGATAGAACAGATAGCCCGCGAGCGTGGCCACGAGATTGTGAGCATTATCGATATCGACAATCAGCAAGATTTTGATTCACCCCAATTCCAGTCGGCAGATGTCGCCATTGAGTTCACCGCACCACAGGCAGCCTATGGCAACTATCTCAAAGCATTTAGTCACGGTGTCAAAGTGGTAAGCGGTTCGACCGGATGGATGAAAGACCATGGCGATGATGTGCGTCGCATGTGCAGCGAAGAAGGTCAGACTCTCTTCTGGGCATCCAATTTCTCCATCGGTGTAGCCATCTTCTCGGCTGTCAACCGCTATCTCGCAAAGATCATGAACCAGTTCCCACAGTATGATGTGGAGATGGAAGAAACCCACCACGTGCATAAGCTCGACCATCCCAGCGGTACAGCCATCACACTTGCCGACGAGATCGTGGAGCGCATCGACCGCAAGGAAGCATGGGCAGAAGAGACCACCGACCCCAAAATGCTGCGTGTGGATCATATCCGTCGCGGCGAGGTGGCAGGCATACACACCGTGCGCTACGACTCGGATGCCGACATTATCACCATCACCCACGATGCCCATAGCCGCAAAGGCTTCGCACTTGGTGCCGTGCTTGCTGCCGAATACACCAAAGACCATCAGGGACTGCTCACCATATCAGACATGTTTAAATTCTAAATCATGGAGAAGAAAGAAAAGGAAAAACTCAATATGAAGGTGCAATGGACTAAGTTTGCCATTGTCATCATCCTCTATCTCTTGTTTCTCGTATGGTTGAAATCATGGCTCGGACTCATCGTCGTACCATTCATCTACGATATCTATATCACCAAGAAGATACGTTGGCAGTGGTGGAAAGACGCTGAAGGCCCCGTCAAATTCATCATGTCGTGGATCGATGCACTGGTGTTTGCACTCGTGGCAGTATATTTCATCAACCTGTTCTTCTTTCAGAACTATGTCATTCCATCAAGCTCACTTGAGAAATCACTGCTGACGGGCGACTACCTCTTCGTTTCGAAGATGAGCTACGGACCACGCATTCCAGAAACACCACTCACACTTCCACTCACACAGCATACACTGCCCATCTTCGAGTGTAAGAGCTATATCGAATGGCCACACTGGGACTACCGTCGAGCCAAAGGTTTTGGAAAAGTGAAACTCAACGATATCGTGGTGTTCAACTATCCTGCCGGCGACACCCTGTGTGCCGCGCCACAGTATCAAGCCCACGATTTCTATCAACTCTGTTATCAGCTGGGATACCAGATATATCCGCAGCGTCCAAATCCCGACTCGCTCTCTGCCATGCAGCGCTGCATGTATTTCGACTTCATCTATCAGGCAGGCAGACAGGAAGTGGAGCGCAATCAGGCTGAATACGGAGAAATCATTACCCGACCAGCCGACCGCCGCGAAAACTATGTGAAGCGCTGCGTGGGACTGCCCGGACAGACCCTGCAAATCAAAAACCGCATTGTCTATCTCGACGGCAAAGCCAACAAAGAGCCCGACAATGTGCAGTATGCCTACAATCTGAAGCTCAAGCAAAACCTGCCAGAAGAACTCATGGAAGACTTAGGTATTACCATGGAAGACCTCATGTCGCTCAATACGGCAGGATATATGCCTTTGACAAAACGCGCCGTCAGCACACTTGCCAAGAGAAAAGATCTGGTGGAGAGCATCAAAATATCTGATGACAACAGCACACTCGACATCTATCCGCTCAACGGCAATACCCACTGGACTCGCGACAACTATGGTCCGGTATGGATACCCGCTAAGGGACAGACCATCCAACTGACACTCGACAACCTGCCCATCTACGAGCGTTGCATACGTACCTACGAAGGAAATACCCTCGAAGTGGCTGACGGTAAAATCATCATCAACGGTAAGGTGGCAACAAGCTATACCTTCAAGCTCGACTACTACTGGATGATGGGAGACAACCGCCACAACTCGCTCGACTCAAGATACTGGGGATTTGTGCCCGAAGACCATATCGTGGGCAAGCCCATCTTCATCTGGTGGAGCAGCGATCCCGATAGAAACGGTTTCGGCGGCATACGCTGGAGCAGATTGTTCCGCTTTGTTGATAACATTAAATAGTATATAATGGCTAATTGGCTGAAGTTCGTGATAGCTCTTGCATCGGCATTCTTGCTGATGCTGGCATTTCGCGCTTTAGCCTTCACGCTATATACTGTGGACGGACGAGCACTCGCACCGGTATTCATCAACGGCGACAGACTCATCGTCAGCCGATGGAGTTACGGACTGCGCATAGATGGCGGACGACTGTTGCCCTACAGCCGACTGCTGCGCGAAGGCGTCAGACGCGGCGATATCGTGGCATTCGACATGCCAGGCGACTCTGTCAAAGGCATCTGTGTGGCACGCTGTACCGCCATTCCTGGCGATACCATCCACACCACCAACGGGCCGCTGATAGTTCCCGGACGCATCACATGCAGCGCCTTCGACTACTATTGGCTCGAAGCTATTGCCGATGACAACCCCGTAGATTCACGCCATTTGGGATTCATCAGCGAGCGCAACATCATCGGAAGGGTGGCTGGCATACTCTACAGTCACGACGATACCAAGAATATCTTCGAGGGTTATCGCCCAGAAAGGAGTGCAATATGGTAAAAACGGCAGTATTGCAAACAGCCTATTTCGGTCCTATACAGTGGTATCAGAAGCTCCACCGATACGACCGCACCATCATTGAGCAACACGACTCCTATCAGAAACAAACCTACCGCAACCGCTGTATCATCGCTACGGCCAACGGATTGCAGGCTCTCACAGTGCCCGTAGAACGGTTGGCGGACGGACACGAGGTGAAAGACCTGCGCATCAGCGACCACAACCAGTGGCGCCGCACACACTGGAATGCTCTTCAGAGCGCCTATAGCGAGAGTCCATTCTTTGAATATTATGCCGATGATATCCGCCCATTCTATGAGCGGCGAATCGACTATCTTATAGATTTCAACGAGGAAATCAGACAGACTGTATGCCAGTTGATTGACATCAGTCCCGCCGTGGAATACTCCACGACCTATCTGCCTGCCGATACTGCCCACGGCAAAACGGCACTAACGGCTGTCGGCGATGGATCCTACGACGATTTCAGACAGGTCATCCATGCCAAACATCCATTGCCCGATGCTGATTTCCAACCTCGGCGCTACTGGCAAGTGTTTGAGCGGCGACACGGATTTCAGTCCAACCTCTCCATCCTCGACCTGCTCTTCTGCATGGGTCCAGAATCTGTATATTATCTATAATCATTATATTATTAACTTAAACACCACGACTATGAGAAAACTCAATGTGAAAGTAGCAGCATGGCTGCTCATCGGTTGCCTCGCAACCAGTTCGTGTATCGGTTCTTTCAGTCTCTTCAACAAGTTTGCTAAGTGGGAGACTCAGATGACAAACAACAAGTATGTCAACGCTATCGTTGGCTTCATCCTCACTCCTATCGTGGGCGGCTTGTGTCTGTTTGCTGACTCTTTGGTGCTCAACTCTATCGAGTTCTGGACAGGATCAAATCCTTTGGCTGATGTAGGAAAGACGAAGCAGGTGATGGGACAGGATGGTCGCTACTATGCTGTGACTACGCTGAAAAACGGATATGAGGTCAAAGCTCCTACCGGAGAAGTTACACGCTTTATCCACGACCAGAAAACTGACTCTTGGTCAATGGAGCAGGACGGCGTTGTGAAGGAAATCTTCCGCTTCAACGGTGATGGCACTATCATGGCAAATATCAACGGTGAAACCGAAAGCTTTACCCTCAATCAGGAAGGTGTAAACAAGGCTCGCCTCATTGCCAACAGCGACATCTTCTTCGCTATGAATTAATTTCATTGCTAAGCAACATAAAAATCTCCCGTCCGGATTGGGCGGGAGATTTTTTATGCCTATTCTCTTACTTATTACGGACTTAAAATTTGTCCTTGGTCACTATATCGTCTTTCCACAAGTGATCCTTGGGGAAGGGCTTGCCGTTCCATGCCTTTTCCTGTGTCAGTGGGGCTTCAGCATCACTCCAAACCGGATGGGAAGCGGGAAGTCCAAGGGGCATGAGCGACAAAGTGGTCTTATCGCTGTCATTGTGGGGCTCTGTGCTGCCGTTTCGCTCAATGCTGTGATCTATCGCGAACTGCAGAAAAACGACGAAACACCTGCCGCTGCTGAATAACACAATCGATATTGCCAATTGACACAATCGATATTGCCAATTGACACGAGCGATATTGCCAATCGACACGAGCGATATTGCCAATCGACATGAGCGATATTGCCAAAGCGTATTGGTGATATTGAAATCAAAACAATAAAAAAGGGAAGTCCGTTGTGGACTTCCCTCTTCCTTTGTAGATGTTCATCAGCCGTTATACATGGCTGAGGTGCCGAGTGCGCCAAGTAGTGCGCTGAGTACTGCGATAATTGCTTTGATGATGGTTTGCCAATTCTTTTTCATTGTTTTCATGGTGTTTTTGAGTTAGACATGTTGTTGATAATCTCGTTGCATCCGGATTGCAGGTGCAAAGTTAATGTTTTTTAGAGGCGAAAGCAAATTGTCTTATCCCCCACAGGATACCTCGTTTTTTGCCAAGTCCCCCACACCTTATTTATATATAAGGGTGGGAGACTGGTGCCCAGCAGTGCTGTTACACGATTCCGGCATACTGCCTTTCGAGCATATTGGTTGTTCGTAGGCCCTCTGCCAGTAGGCGCTTAGAGATAGACAGGGCGTGCATCGTGGCGGTTGGGATGGCGTTTGGTGTAGCTGACGTGTAGCCAAATACATCCGTTTGCCATTCGGTGTTCGAACAATAGCTGGTCGAAATCGAGGTTGTTGCGGATGTAATCATACATCTTTCGCCCCACTTCCATGTTGCTGATGTGTAGGTCGGCTGCCTCACCCAACAGGTGTTGCGAGCATATCACACCGCCAACCACGTTGTTCAACCGTTTGCTGCGGAATCCGCTGGTCACTCTGATGACTCCAAAGCGCTTTCGCAGCGGTTCGAGCACCTGTTGACATAGGTTGCGCAGACATTCGGTTTGTGCCTCGTCGGGCGTGTTGTCAATGTTCAACTGCATGGCAGTGCCCGATGCTGTCATCTCTCTGAGCGAGAAATGTTCGCTCAACTGGATTTGTTTGGTGTTTTTCATGATATTAAAAATTATTCGGTTGTTATGATAAGAGTGTGTTTTTGGGTTAATTGAAAATTGTTGGGCAGGCATTTCCCGCCCCGTGTAATCATCGTCCCACATACTGGTTGAGTAGTGAATCACCGTTGTTGTTGGTCATTGTAAACAGGTAGCGGTCCAGAAACGAACACTGTCTGACACCTTTGCGTTGCGTAGCCTGGGTAGCACACCGTCGGGCATAGCGGGGCTGTTTGACATGCAGTTTGTTGCAAATCTCGGTTGCCATATCTCTAAACGAGCAGGGACATCCGGTCTTGTTGACGATGTTTCCTTCTTGGAACACCAGGAGTACCACCTCCATGAGATCGCTGATGGTACTGTTCCAATGCAGGTTAGGACTGTTCGGACTGTTTAGTAGTTGGCAAAAGTCTTGTGCCAGTTTCGTACGTGCCATTCTTCTTTGTTGTTTGATCATCAACTGCTGCTCGCTTGAAGCAGGGTTTAGTGGGGTTCTGTAATTGTAGTTCATAGTATAAAAGATTAAGTGAATAATGTTATTCGGTGGCAAAATTAGCGGCAGTTTGTGCACAATAAGTTCACTTTCTATTTTTCTTAGTTAAAAAATGTTTTCTATTAACATCTGTTAAGCAATAGCGCCTTTAGTATTTTCCTTATTGTTCTCGTGGGTTTATAACACGCTATAAAGCCCATTTCAACAGCTTTTTTGCCTTTGTAAGGCATGGATGAAACAAAGTACAATATATTTGTAACATCTGTGAATGGTAATCAGCCACAAATTTTTTAATTTTGCAAGCAACTAAGCCAACTGTATTTGAAAACAATAAAACTATAAAGTAATAATGGCACAATTTGAATCTCAAAATGAAACGAAAGGCTTCTATAAGCTTTCGTGGTTGCAGCGAATCGGTTTCGGTTCCGGCGATTTGGCTCAGAATCTGATTTTCCAGACTACCTGCATGTATCTGCTATTCTTCTACACCGATATCTACGGACTCGATGCTGTCGATGTATCGGTCATGTTTACGGTGGGAAATGTGGCTAATGTGATATGGGACCCTATTGTTGGTGCACTCATTGACAAGCACAATCCTACATTGGGTAAATACAGGGCATACCTGGTTTACGTCGGCATACCACTATCGGGTTTTGCCATTCTGTGCTTCTGGAACGGCTTTGCACCGTCGTTGCTCTATGCCTACGTGACGTACATTGCCATGACATTGCTCTATACTTTCATCAATGTGCCCTATGGTGCGCTCAACTCTTCACTGACCCGCGACACCAACGAGATAACCATTCTCACCTCAGTGCGTATGTTTATGGCAAACTGTGGTGGTCTGGCAGTAGGCTCAGGTCTGCCACTGCTCATTGCTTACTTTACCGATGAGCAGGTGGAAGGACTGCCTAAAGATCCTGGCGCATGGTTTACCACGATGACAATCTATGCTTTGGTGGGTCTGTTGCTGCTGCTGTTCTGCTTCACACAGTGTAAGGAACGTGTGGTAATGAATGCAGAAGAGAGTGCCAATGTGAAGGTCAGCGACCTTTGGATGGAGTTTTTCCATAACCGTCCATTGCGTGTCATAGCCTTCTTCTTCATCACAGCCTTTGCTATGATGAGTATTGGTAATGCTGCCGGTGCTTATTTCATGAACTGCAATATGCACGGCACTTCCGAGCAGCTCTCCATATTCATGGGACTTGGTTCGGCGCCTTCATTCATCTTCATGCCATTGGTGCCAATGATTAAAAGAGCTATTGGCAAGAAGAATATGTTCTATGTATTCCTCAGCATTGCCATTATCGGTATGGCTTTCCTCTATATTGTGGCAAAGATGGATGCACCGAGCATGACACTTGTTTATGTGGCTCAGTTCGTGAAATCTACTGGTGTTATCGTTGCCACTGGTTATATGTGGGCACTGGTGCCAGAGGTAATCTCTTATGGTGAATACAAGAGCGGAAAGCGTATTGCCGGTATTGTCAACGCCCTGACTGGAATATTCTTCAAAGCTGGTATGACACTCGGCAGTGTGGTTGCTCCTGCTATCTTGGCTTACGTAGCTTATAATCCAAAGAGCGTCGAACAGACACCATTTGCCGAGGAAGGAATCCTCTGGTTGGTATGTGTGATACCTGCTGTTCTGTTGGTTTTGGCTATGTTTATCATCTCTCGTTATGAGTTGACCGACGATGTAATCGATGAGATTAACATGGAAATTGAAAAGCGTGAGACTGCCGATGCTATAAATTGATAGGCTGTGTGGTGTGTGGTTTTATGCCCACGCTTAATGAAATAGACTACGGGTCGTGTGCATAGGCATGCGACCCGTAGTGTTTATAGGTGCTATTTATTTTTTGTAATCTACCGAACTGCCTTCTGTGGTAAAGCGACACCATATTATATATAAACAGCAATCGGTATTGTTGATAGTGATAATAGTCCTTGCTACATCCTATCACCATATTGTATAAACAACTATCAGCCCCATCTGAGGGATCACAGATGAGGCTGATGAATTTGATATTGCCGATGGAATCGGCTAAAAATGAAGAATATTAGTGTTCGATAGCAATTTCAAACGGACTGGCAGGAACGGCTTTTGCCGATTGTAAGCGTGCTTTCAATGGGTTGTCCTTAAAGGCATAACGCACGCGGACAGGGTTGGCAACAGGACTCTCGATAGTGACTGTTGTGCCATCGCATGTGGCTTTGGCGTTGACAAAACGGCCTGAAGCGTCGCAAACTTCAAACTCTGGCTGTTCGCCCGACAGCATGGGTTGGTTGAAGCTGACGGTTACTTGGCGCTCGTTGGCTGTTGCTTTCACGGGTTGTGGCGACAGCCATGCCTTCTTGCCATATACTAAATGATCCATGCAAGCGCCTACACGATCAGCAATCTCCTTTTTGCGCAACGGATGGATATCTACCGTTTCACCCATATCGATGGCTACTGCCAGTTCAGCAAACGGGTCGTTGGTGGCTACCAGACGCTGTGCTTCTCGCAGTCGAGCCCATGCCGAGCGAGGCTGAGGCTGTTCGCTGGGCGCCATGAAGTTTGCCAATTGCACGATGCAGAACGGCAGTTGTTCGTTGTTCCACAGTGCGCGCCAGTTGCCCATCATCTTTTTCAGCAGTTTTCCATATACGGCAGGGCCATTGTCTTCCACCCATCCATCGTTGGCACCGGTATTCGATTCACCTTGATACCACACCACACCATTAATAGTATAAGGTGCCAAGGGGTAGAGCATGGCATTGTAAAGTACCGAAGGCAAGTTTTGTATGGATGTACCGCTACTTGGACAAGCTGTCATTAAAGCTCCTTCCTGCACTTTCCATTGTTCGCTGAGACGCAGGGTGTCGCCATCTTCAAAGATGAGCATATAGGGTTTTTCGTGGATGAAATGGGGTATTCCGTATTTGCTGATGAAGCGTATGGACAGTATGTTGTCACCTTCGTGGAGCAAACCGGTAGGAATCTGGTAGCGGCGTGGCGGATATTGATAATAGGTGCGTCCCACCTCGCGACCATTTACAAAGGTGTAATCCATGTCGAAGAGGGTTCCCACCAACAGTCGCGCTGCTTTTCCGGCATGCTTGCTGTCGATGTTGAGGTGTTGGCGAAGCCAAAGCGACCCCCTATAGTTGCCATGGTAGCCTTGTGTCAGCGTGCTGTATTGGTTCACGGTGCGCCAGTCTTTATCGTTATAAGCCTCACTGTTCCATCCTTCAGCCATGCCTTTGTCGCTCTTGTCAAGCAGTTCAGACCATCTGTTGTTTGCCATATTGTTGGCTTTATCCTGTGCTGCAACCATCTCCGGATTATCGTACAGCATGGTTTTCTGTACCATTATGGGAAATTCAGACTGTAGTGAATCGGCAGAAATCCAAGCTTCGACGGGTGTTCCACCTAAGGAGTTGCAAATCACTCCTTGTGCCACACCGGTTTGTTCAAACATCCTTTTGGCAAGGAAATAACTGATGGCGGAGAAGCCCTTAACGTTGGCTTGTGTCAATGGTTTCCAACTTGTGGGTAGTACATCGGCTTTCGGAGCATGGGTGTCTTTATCTGTTTGTACGCGGAAATAGCGTATCTTGGAGTTCTCATAATGGTCGATTTCATCGGGATACTGTGGATATACGCGCTCAATGGTGACATCCATGTTCGATTGTCCAGCGCACAACCACACGTCGCCAATCATCACATCATTGATAACCGTAGTGCCAATGGTCAGTTGGTAAGGTCCGCCCGCCTTCTGTGGTGCAAGGGTGGCACGGAAATGTCCGTCGGCATCAGCCGTTACCATCGTTTTCTGCTTGTGCAGCCGGATGCCTATCTGCTGTCCAGGTTGGGCATCGCCCCATATGATGGTGGGTTTGTTGCGTTGCACCACCATACCATTTTGAAAGAGTTGTGGCAGTCGCACTTGTGCTGTACCGCTCATGGCGATGCACAAGAGTGTAAGGAGAGTAGTGGAAAGTCTTCGTTTCATCTGTCTTATAGTTTTTTGTTTTTTCTCTTGCAAACTTACATAAAAAAAGCGATGAAAACGAAAAAAAACTTGAGTTTATCCCGAAATGAAACAAATGATGTGGTATTGTGTGACACCATCAAATGAAAGTGAAGCAGAAAAGTGTTATCTTTGCACCGTAAAACTACGCTTAAAGCATCAATGAAACATCTAAGAACAGCACTTCTGACAACAGCCACAGTCGTGGCAACCGCTACTTTTGCGCAGCAAATCACCTTGAAAGACGCCTACCGTGACTATTGGAATACTGGCGTAAGTGTTAACCAGTGGCAGGTGAAAGCCAACTCAAAGAGTCTGGCAGATCAGACTATTACCGGCGGAATCGATACCGATCAGACTAAAGATTGGGATGTTATCGTCCGTAATTTCAATTATGTAGTGGCTGAAAATTGCATGAAATGCGAAGTTATCCACCCCCAAGAGGGTGTCTATGACTTTACGCTTGCCGATCAATTTGTAGATAAGGCACGTGCAGCAGGACTGAAAGTGCTGGGCCATTGCTTGATTTGGCACTCACAATGTGCCCCATGGTTCCATTATGACGAACAAGGAAACCTCGTTTCGCCTGAGGTTTTGAAGAAGCGCATGCGCGAGCATATCACCACTATCGTCAGTCATTTCAAAGGAAGAATCGAAGCCTGGGATGTGGTCAATGAGGGATTTGAGGATGACGGAACACTTCGCAAGAGCCTTTTCTATCAGATTCTGGGTGAAGACTACATACCTCTGGCATTCCAATATGCCCACGAGGCAGACCCAACAGCCCAACTTTACTACAACGATTTCTCGATGAATAGGGCGACAAAGGTGGAAGGTGTAGCTCGATACTTCGCTCCACTCATCCGCAAAGGACTGCCCATTACCGCCATCGGCATGCAGGGGCACCTCATACTCGATGATAACAACTATGTAGAGGAATACGAACATTCCATCAAGACCATTACCAGTTTGGGTGTAAAAACCTTCTTCTCAGAGCTCGATCTGTCGGTGTTGCCCAATCCGTTTGGCTTTGCTGGTGCCAATATCTCCGATAAGTTTGCCTATCGTCCAGAGATGGATCCCTATAAAGATGGCCTCCCTGCAGCGAAGAAGAAAGAGGTGGAAGACTTCTGGACTCGTTTTTTCCAGATGTTGGTGCGCCATCGCGACGATATTCTGAGAGTCAATTTCTGGTGTCTGAACGATGCTTGTTCGTGGCGAAACGACTTCCCCATCAAGGGTCGCACCGATTATGCCACACTCTTTGACCGTCAGAACCAACCCAAACCGGAGATGCAAGCCATCATCAATGTGGTGCGCCCTGAAGGTGGTGACTGCTGTAAAGCAGCAGCAAAGACCAAAGGCAAGAAGAAAACAAAGAAATAACATAACTAATAAAACAACTGACTATTATGGCAAAACTACCCCGTTACCTATTTCCGAAAGATTATATGGCTGACCCTTCAGCCAATGTGTTCAACGGTAAGCTATACGTCTATCCCTCACACGATAGGGAGAGCGGTGAGGCTTTCGATGATGATGGCGGTCATTTCCAAATGAAAGACTACCACGTATTGTCGTTCAACGATGTGGAAAACGATGAGGCTACTGACCATGGCGTAGTGCTCGATGTAGAGCAAGTGGCATGGGCTGAGAAGCAGATGTGGGACAACGACGTGGTAGAGAAGGATGGCAAATACTATCTGATATTCTCTGCAAAAGATTATAATGGCGTGTTCCATCTTGGTGTGGCTGTGGCTGATTGTCCCGAAGGACCGTTTGTGCCAGAACCACAGCCCATCCGCGGCTCGTTCAGTATCGACCCGTCGGTATTCAAAGACGATGACGGACAGATTTATTGCTATTTTGGCGGACTCTGGGGCGGACAGCTTCAGTGGTACGGCGACAATGGCGTAACTCCCGTTCCCGGTGAGCAGGGCGTTGTGATGGGCCCGGCTCCCGACAAGAAAACTCCTTTGGTATTACAGGAAGGTACACCAGCACTGCCCAGTCGTGTGGTTCGCATGAGCGACGATGTGAAGCAGTTTGCTGAAGCACCACGCCCAGTTCTCGTGGTTGACAAAGACGGACAGCCCCTTAAAGCCGACGATCCTCACCGTTTCTTCGAGGCATCGTGGATGCACAAGTATAATGGTAAGTACTATTTCTCATATTCTACTGGTGACTCCCACTACCTCTGCTATGGTATTGGTGACAATCCTTACGGACCGTTCACCTATCAGGGTGTGATACTCGATCCTGTTGTGGGATGGACCACTCACCATTCTATCGTAGAGTTCAAGGGTCAGTGGTATCTCTTCTACCACGACTGTGTGCCCAGCAACGATAAGACATGGTTGCGTTCACTGAAGGTACAACGCCTCTTCTACAATGAGGATGGCACCATTCAGAAAGTTATCAACGAGTAGCCAGGCATACAGGCAACTGCCAATCCTAAGTATAAGAGGATGCTATAGAGCCCTTTGCTCCGTAGCATCCTCTTACTGTTTGATGGCTGTTTCTGCCGTAGTTTCTGGCGAAACGCGCTGTGTAGCTCTATTCGTAAATGAGTGTTTGCAACCGTTCAGAATCAAACGTATAGCGTGCCACATCGAGCAGTTGGTCGGCTGTCAAGGCGTCAATCTGCTGGAGTAGCAAGTCGATGTCGCGCTCCTTGTCGTAGTGCAGATACGATTTGGCAATGTCGAGTGCATACTGTTCGCGGTTGTCGCAGGCAATGGCAATCTGTCCTTTCAACTGTTGCTTTGCATCGTGCAGTTGTCGTTGACTGAGCGGACGCTGCATCAGTCGGTCCAGTTCGTGGTGAACCAGTCGCAGGCAGCGCTTCACATCGTGGTGGTCGCAACCGAAATATACCGACCACACCCCTGTGTCGTGATAGCTCGCCATGCTGCTTTCTACGGTATATACCAGTCCGTTGCGCTCGCGCAGCGACAGGTTGAGGCGTGCATTCATGCCCGGTCCGCCCAGTATGTTGTTGAGCAGATAGAGTGGCAGACGTCGCTTATCGTCGAAACAGAAGGTGCGGCTGCCCAGCATGACGTGTGCCTGATGGGTGTTTCGTTGCACGATATGGGTATGCTCTCCTGGGTCGGTATAAGTTTCGGACAGGTCTGTAGAGCCCGATGAAATGGGCGCTTTTTCGTCGCTTTTCATCGTTGTGCCTATGGCATCAGTGTGGCGTTCCAGCAGTTTGATGAGCTTCTGAAAGTCTATATCGCCGTAGGCAAAGAAAATGGCATTGTCAGGGCGATAGTGTTTTCTGGTGAACAGACGTGCATCGTCGGCAGTGAAGTTTGCCACCACGTCGCGACTGCCCAGTATGTTGTGGCCCAAAGGGTGTCCGCAGAACAGCAAGTTCTCGTAGTCATCGTAGATAAGTTCGGCAGGCGAGTCGTTATAACTCTCTATTTCGTCGCATATCACATCCAGTTCGCGCCCCACTTCAGCATCAGGATAAGTGCTGTGGAATACGATGTCGCACAATAAATCTACCGCCTTGGGCAGGTGGTCGCGCAGTATAGCAGCGTAAAACACCGTGTCTTCCTTGTTGGTAAAGGCATTGAGGTCGCCACCCACACGCTCCAGTGTGTTGAGAATCTGTAGTGCCGAGCGCCGTGCAGTGCCTTTGAAAGTTACGTGTTCGCAGAAGTGGGCAACGCCTTCTTTGCCCGTTTCTTCCTGGCAGGACCCCGCGCGCACGCCGATTCCGCAATATACAACGGGCGAATCAGATGGCAGATGGATTACTCGGAGACCATTGTTGAGTGTATAGGTGTGATAGTTGTTCATCTCAAAAAACAATATTTCGATTGCAAAATTACAGCTAATAATTGAGAAAAAGCCATAAATGGATGGAGGATATTAAAAAATGGTTGGATTTCATCATTGTTTTCACGACATGACATAACTCAACCCAGTTCGGTTCTAACGAAAACGTTCATAAAAAATATTTTTTTCTTTTTGTATTTACGCAAAATTGCGTTAACTTTGTCAGCTATATAGAAACAACAACACACAAATGCTATGCGAAAAGTAATAGGAATAGGCGAAACGGTGCTCGACATCATCTTTCGCGACGAGAAACCCATCAGCGCACTGCCTGGTGGTAGCACTTTCAATGCCATCATCTCTCTCGGACGTTCGGGAGTGAAGGCGAGTATGATTAGTGAGACTGGCAACGACCGTATCGGACAAAATATCATTAAGTTTATGGAAAGCAATGGTATCGATGCTTCCTACGTCAATGTCTATCCTGAATCAAAGTCGCCATTGTCGTTGGCATTTCTCAACGACCACAACGATGCCGACTATATTTTCTATAAAGACCATCCCCACGACCGCATAGACTATGTCTATCCAGAGGTTAATGCCGATGACATCGTGCTTTTCGGCAGTTTCTTTGCTCTCAATCCAGTCATCCGCCCTCAGGTATATGCCTTCCTTGACTATGCTCGGCAACGTGGTGCCATACTTTATTATGACGTCAATTTCCGTGCTTCTCATAAGAACGAGGTGATGAAGGTGACGCCCAATCTGCTCGACAATTTAGAGATGGCAGACATTGTTCGTGGCAGTTCGGAGGATTTCGAAATACTCTTCCGCCAGCATGATGCCGACACCGTCTATCGTTCGCAGATAGCCTTCTATACCAAAAAGTTCATCTATACCCGTTCGGCAGACCCTGTTGAGGTGCGTGGTGATAGTGGTTTCAGCAAGCAATATCCCGTTTTGCCCACCGAAACGGTCAGCACCATCGGTGCCGGTGACAATTTCAATGCAGGTTTCATCTACGGACTCATCAAGAATGGCATTACCCGCCAGCATATCGACCAAGGGCTTACCGAATTGCAATGGGATGCTCTTGTGTCGTCAGCTCTTGATTTCTCGGCAGAGTGTTGTAGGGATATTTACAATTATGTGTCGGTGGAATATGGCGAAAAGATGCGGAAAGGTTTGCAGAATAATGGTTTGTGATGCAAGAAACAACTGAATATAATTGGAGAAACGAGCATTCGTTTCTCCAGTTTGTATATCAGGTTTTATGGTTGCTAACTATTATGTGCTTGTGACGAAATATTGAAATTCTTGAAAAGAAATTATTTTCAGGGTTCTAACAAACCTTGATAATGTTTTTGTCCAACGTTTGACAATGATGTTGTCCGACATTTGACAATGATGTTGTCCAACGTTTGACAAAGGTGTTGTCCAACGTTTGACAAAGGTGTTTTCAAACGTTGTAAACAAGTCCTTTCAAACATAAGAAACAAGTCCTTTCAAACATAAGAAACAAGTTCTTTCAACGATTAGAAACAGGTGTTGTCGCTATTGGTTTACTACGCTGTCTAAACAGTCATCATCTTAACAACAACAAGCGCATGGTGGTCGATGGGTGGTCAATCGGTGGTCGAAAAAACACTCAGAGAACAATCGACCACCACTATAAACGGGTAATTTACAGCGAGATATGCTATGTGGTGGTCGAGTGGTCGATTTTTTCGACATCGCGTGCGCGTGCATACATACGCATGCGTGCGCACGAGAACGATGTAGATTCTATTTCTTTCCTACTTCATGGTCGATTCGGGTTAAGGTCACAACTTCGGCATCTGTACCATCTTTGTTATATTCGCTCACGAGAATATACTTCTCATTACACGCAACACCATAGCAACGACCATTTGATTTCTGAATCTGAGTTCCCCAATATGCCTCATTATCATTAAGAAGTTTGGTGGTATTGCCATTGACGCTATAGAATTGGTTGACCATAGCACCCATGAAGACATAGAGATTGTTCACGTGAAGTTCGTCAATGCCGAGTGCATTGATGTGGTCGATATATACCTGTTTCATGGGATGGTTGGCATGTGGAATGGCATCCTGTGGCATGCTCCATCGCTTGAGTTTCGGAAACCACTGCAGTAGTTGTTGCTTGTATTCACACTTTGTGAGTTGTTTTCCCGTGTGCTTGTTGTATTCATCTACAAACATTGAGCAGTAATCTGCCATCTCTTCCATAGTGTAGTTGCCGGTAAATGCCCCGTCTTTGTAGCAGTAGATGCAATACTCTTCACTCTTGCTGCCATCGGCATTGGTACCAAAAATCTCATCTGTCAGCGGCATACCGCAGCTTTGGCAAAATCTCATTTCTTTCTTATCCATATTATAATAGTGTTGATTGATATCCGACTGCAAAGGTATGGATATTCCGAACAAACCATTTTAACGTAACGGAAAAGATGGCAAATATATTATCACATCTGCGATACAAACTTTGTTAACTACGCAACCGATACACAAAACTGACGACATCTATAGAAAGGTAATGGTTTAGCTTTTGGTATAAATAAAAAATGCAGCCATTCCGACTGCATTTAATATAGCTGTTGTCGCAAGAGAAATCCTATAAAAAGGATTGCCAGCAGGGGCAAAAGTTATGTTTTCATTGTTTTCTACTCTTGCTTCGTGTCTTGCGCAACTTTTTATCTATTAGATATTGCTTGGTCTTTTAGGCTATAGAGAGAACTTGTAGCCAAGAGTCACTTGGAAACCATTAATTTTAGGATTGGTGGTATTACTACTATCCATGTCTTTGCGGAAACCAGTCACGCTGACGCTATATTGTGCCTCAAGAACAAAGTGACTGAACTCAAAGCCGATACCAACAGGAATGCCGACATTAAACTTATTATGTTTCATCAATTGTCCAGTACCTTTTGTATCATCAGATACCAGATAGCTAAGTTCTCCTCCGCTGTATACAGACAGGCCGCCAGCAATATAATAGCGCGCAATAATAGGAACAGTGATGTAATTCAGTTCTGCGTCAAGATCGTAGCCAGAGCCACAGAAATTGATCTGTTTCTTCGCATAGTTAGCTCCAAAGCCGAGTGATACATTATCACCCAGGGCATATTCAAGAAGTGCACCACCTACAAATCCTGATTTCGCACTGGCATCACTTGCATTACTTGTCGTATTGGTATAACCACCATATACTTTCAGGTAAGATTTACCTTCTTCAACCTGTGCGAAAGCACTTACTGCAGATAGTGCGAGAATTGCTACAACTAATAATTTCTTCATAATAGTAAAAATTTAAATGTTTATAAATTGTTTATTAGTAGAAAACTATTTTTTATCTATAGTCGCTTGTTCAAGTTCTGTATTGCGATTAATGGTGAAACCCTTTGCAAGGGCTTGTTCAGCCAACGATGACATGTTTTTCTGCAACGAAGCGAGATAGTCGGCACGCGGTTCTGGTGATTTCAACTCCCGTTCCGCCTTACGGCTGTATTTGTTGTATTGACTTTGATAGAACGATGCGTTGAGCGCACCACCGGCAGAGGTTTGGCTTTTCTGTGCACTGGTATTACTCTTATCGTTTCCGAATGTAGGAATACTTGATAATTCTGCCAGTAGTTTGGATGACTCTTTATTGCTTGTCGGCAATTTTAAGGCTTCAACTTCCAAGGTGTCTCGTTGCTCCTTGGATAGATTAACTCCGATGTTTTGCAGATTTATTTTAGCATTTTTTTCACCTTGTTTTGCAGCAATAAAGTTCCATTTGTAAGCCTCTTCTATGTTTGCTTTCACGCCCCATCCATTGAGATAATAAGTGCCTACTGCAGTTTGTGACATTGGGAACCCTAAATCTGCACTTTTCTTGTATAGTTTGAATTGTTCTTCTAATGTAATAGAATTATCGAAAAGTTTATATGTATAGACATAATTGAACATTGCAGGTAAGTAACCAGCATCTGAAGCCACTTTACACAGTCTGACAGCCTCTTCCAGATTTTTTTCTACCAATTCTCCTTGACGTAGATAAGAAGCGTATGAGCACATAGCAGGAACAAAGCCGGCATCAGAAGATGCTTTCAGATATTTCAAAGAACCTTTTTCGTCGTTTTTAGCAGAACATGTTATAATGTACATCTGATAATTTTTATATGCTTCTTCATTGAGATCATTGTTTATCATGTGTTGGATAACATATCTCAAAGCATAAGCCTTTTCATAAAAATCTTCACCTGCAGAGATGCCTTCTTCATAACAGGTTAAGGCATAACCAGGGTCTTTGTTGGTGCCTAAACCGAATTCTATCATCTCAGCATATCCGGCAATAAGTGATTTATTAAGTTCCTGCGCTTTTTCAAAATGTACAAAAGCAGAATCGTAATTCTGTTCCATGCCTTTGCCTTGGTAATATAACAAACCAATATTATAGTGTGCAAAGCTTCTTAATCTGTTTTTGGGTCCAAGTGCATGAAGAGACTTCTGCAAACAATCCATGGCTTTTTCATAGTCTCTGACTTTTTCACTATTTGTGCGAGCATATATCTCACCGAGATAATAGTAGGCGGCCCCAGTCTCTTTGGGATTTTTTTCTATTACTTTATTTGCCAACTCTATCGCTGAAGCCATGTCTTTCTGTGTGGCATTCTCCTGCTTGCATTTATTGACCTTGTTTAAAAGTTTCCTCAATTCACTGCTTTCTGCATAGCAAGAAACAGCGGATGCTGTGAAGAGGAAAATCAGTGTTAGCGTGATAGTTTTGAACTGTTTCATAATTGTTATAGTTTATGTTATTTGATTTCGCGTATTAACATGCCAGGATAGAATTTTCCTCCGCTGGACTTTTCAAACGTTGTATGACCAAGTTCTGCACCTGTTGCCTTTTCTTCTTTTGCCATAAAGCGGTTGTCCCATATTTTGTTTTTTACGGGTTTTATGGTACCGACTCTTTTGTAGGTGGTACGGCCGTCTTCATCAGTAGTAATCTCCAGCACTTCGAATTTTGAGTCTATGCAAAGTCCCTCTTTCATGCCGATGGGAGCTGTGATAGGGTCAGTTGATGTAAGAGGAATCTTCACCTTAAACACATCAAAGTTCTTCTGTAGGTTTGCCACGTTTTCGTCCAGAGCACGTTGACAAGCCTTGCGCACCATGAGCAATGGTTCGTCTTCGTTGATACCCATGAACGAAACATTGCTACCGCTACTCTCCTGTTCGCCTACATATTCGAGGGTAAAGAGTTCTCGGTTTTTGTCAAATGCCAAGCGTTTTTCTTCATCATTGCCAACCGCATAGTATTGGCGGTAGAATTTGTTGGCAGTCTCCTTTTCCCATACCAAGCGATACAGAAATGTATGAATCTTCACCTTAAAGCCTTTATAGCTTTCTGCAATCTGTGCCAAATTCTCCATGTTCTCTGAATAATTTGTATTTCCGCCATTGGCAATATCCATGATCGAACCGCCTATGCGAAGAATACTGCCCACAATGGAAGAGCCTTTCGAACGGTCGATATATCGGATATCGTTGACCAGAACGAAGGTATTGCCAATCAGGTCTTCTCCTGCATCTTCCAGTAACGCATTACCACGTTGCGAATGGCGAGCAAGTTCTTTGTCGAATTCATTGGCATTATACAGTCCCCGTTCTTTTACCAGTTCCATGTCGCACTTACCAGTAATGATATCACGGTTGAACCATCTGGCAACCAAACGGCTACCAATCACATGACGTTTCAGAAAACTGGTTATATCTGAATTTCCGTCCAGTTTCTTTTCTGGCACACTGACCACTTTGACACTCAGATCATGGTTGTTATATTTATCAGGGGTCGGCATGTCAATAAATACCTTGCTGATATCTTCAGCAAAATCTTGATTGACATGTTTTACCATCATGCTATAGATGGAACTGCGTCTGTATTTCAGCTCCTGTTGGTCTTGCGCATTCGTTGGCAGTGACACACAAGCTACAGCTAAGAGAATATATATTCGTTTTATCATTGTCCTGAAGATTAGTAGTCCCACATGTTTTCTGGTATTTGGCTTCGCAAATCCCAGTAGTTTCGTTTCTCGTTAGCATAGATGCTGTTTCGATAGGTCTCGGTGTAATCGAGTTGTTTCTTTCCTTCCTTCTGCATCTTGTCAAGTATGCTTATAATCATTTCTTTTGTTGGTATGCGGGCTGGTATGCATTGGTTGCCATCAGAATCGATACATCCCCAAAACTCGCCTTGCCTTACAAGGGTGTTACCTTGATTATCGAACTCTACATCGTTGAAGCCTGATTGTTGGTAACTGTATTTCATGGTCTTGGTGTCGAGCCGGCAATATACAGAATCTGCGGTCAGCCATACGGCATTCATTTCCCCCTTGTTGTTGAGTGTGTATTTGATATTCTTCCATTTGATAGGCAGCACCATGTTGCCTTCCTTATTGATAAGTCCGAAGCGCACATCGCCATCAATGAGTTCACCAATATAGGCATGGCCTTTGAAGAATGGTTGGGTGAATTCATATTCGAATGGAATGGCTTGCTGCCCCATCATATTAAGATAACCCCATTCGTCATCGCTCATGGTGTTCCATAGTCCTTCGCTGATATATGTTCCACCCTCTTCATACTTGCATGGAATCGTTTCATGAATCAGCGAGTCAATCACTCCATATTTACCGTTTAGTTTCACGACATAGTGCCCTTCGCTTCTGGCTCCAACCATTTCATAGTCAGGAGAAACTTTCTTTCCCGTCTTGTCAATGAAATATGAACGATTTCCAGACTCTTTGACGAGGCAATATCCATTCTTGAATTCATTATAGACAATGCCAAATGGCGATGGTAGTATCGTGGTTTGTTTTGTATTGATATTATAAAAGGCAAACGAGGTTCCTTTACCGTCTTTATTCCAGACTTTTCCTAAAATGATGTCGTCTGAGGGGGGATAGCCAGACATAAGAATTCCTTCAGGCAAGATAATACGACCTTGGTAGTCGCACATGCCGATGGAACTACCCGGTTTGTTGGGTTGCTTGCTGAATATAATGTATTCGCCACATTCTAAAGCCTCATATTGCGGACGAAGGATGACGTTTCCAACTCCATCAACAAGACCACGTTTCTTGTCGTTGACAACAATAGCTACTCCTTTGTGTACAGGTAATATGATGTCATACTGTTGACTGTTGGACAGAGGATTGCCATGTAAGTCCAATAACGTCCATTTTTTATCGTACAAAGCTTTGTACATGCCATTGTTACCAAATGTACTGATTTGGGTATAGCGAATGTCTTTCTCTGTACCTTTTGTATCTACAACCCCCCATAATGTGTCCTTGCGAACGATGGCAATATTATCGACAAACGGATATACCTCATCGTAAATACAAGGCACAACTATGGTGCTGTCTGTCTTCATGAAGCCCCATTTCTCGTCCGTTTGTATTTTTGTGAGGTTTTGTGCACGACCCATCAATAGGGTCATGCACAAAAATACGATACAGAAAAGTCTGTGATATGTCATACATGTTATTTTAGAATTTATGAACGGCGCGACCGAAATCTGTCTTGACGGTCAAACCGCCAGTAAGTATATTCTTATATTGGCCAGTAAGAATAAGTTTTCCTTTACGCTTAGCAAATTTGCCCAGCATGTATGTTCCAAACTTACTGCCAGATGACTCTTGGAAAAAGAGCGTAAAAACCATATTTTGTTGATCTCGCAATTCAGTGGAAGAGTAAATATTCATAAAGTCATCAGAATGTCCAAATCCCTTGTTGATAAATCCTTTGCCTTTTTCCTTTTTTAAGATCTTGGCGAATTTATTGATATTCTTTTCGCTGTATTCTTCACCACCGTTAATGGCTTTGGCTAAGAGTTTGAGTTCATCACTTGCAGGAATGTACCAACCTTCTCCTAAACTACGAGCCCATTGAAACAGAGGAAATTCGTCCCATGAAGCATCATTGTCTTTGATGTATGTGGCAATGGTTTCCATATTTACGGCACCGTCTTTTTCGTCATAACAATTGATCGTGTTGTTTGCTTGCTCTTTTTTACACCATTTGCCCTCAAAACCGGAAGGACTTACTAACAGACCGTGTTCTCCACTGTCATCTACGTAGAACACAACACCCTTTACACCGCCTTTGTCATAGACGTCACCAATTTTGTATGTCTGTGCCTGAACCATTAATATCGATGAAACTAAAGCGATAATTGAAAGCATAATTTTCTTCATAATCATAATTTTTTTGAGGTTATTGTAATATTGATATCTGTTTTTATATATATTTATATTGAAAAATTAGTTTTATTTATCTAAGAATAGAAGTTTGGTTTCGGTCTGTGGCATGTTCTCTGCGTAGGCTTTAGCCACTTCCTTGGAAGCATCGAGGCGACGTTGCTCCATATCGATGTTGTCGTCCATGACTTTTAGTGCTATATCCCATGGCGTATTCAGTTCAGCCTTCTCTTTGATTTCCTCAAGAAGTTTGATAGCAGCCTCATAACTTGATGATTCGGGATCTATCTCTGCCAACAGATTGGCGGCTTCGATAGCAGCATCACTATTTGTACGACCAGACCAAACGGCAACGGCTTTGGTCAATAGTCGTTCGCCTTCGGTGTTGATACGATGTTGCCATACTTCCTTGACACATGATAGCGCACGATCATAGGCTACTGCACATTCGGGAATAATGAGCAACTCGTAGATGGCTTCATCATACTTACGGGTCTGGTCCAGCATCTTGGCACGGGCAATGATACGGTCTGCTTGCGCATCATAGTATGCAACAATCTTCTTTTGAGATTGAGCAATGAAGTCTGATAGTCCTTGATGACGTGGCGTCAGCCGTTTTACAGCATCGCTGAATGCGGCAGCATCACTCTGACCGACACCATCGAGTTGAGTGGTATATGCCGAGAATACGACACCATCGTCAGCGTTGAGCACCTTTAGGTTGAGTTGTATCTGACAGACTGTTTGGCGGGGAGGACCTGCTGTGATGCTCTTGCCTATGATTTCATATTCAGGGACCAATGCAAAACTATGGAGTCCTGCCATTGCCGATACACCATTCGTTGTCAACAACTGGCGCAGTTTGCCTGCTACCACTCGTTGGTAAGATACAGGAATGGCAGACGCACCAGACTGGAATGCAATGCCAATAGGCAGACTGCACTCTTGAGCCTGAACGGAAAGTGCCGTTGTGCAGGCTATGATAAACGATGCAATATATTTCTTCATAGTCGTAATACTTTATTTTTCTCCAACAATAAGCAGACTGCGACCCAGTCCACGGTTGACCACCTTAGTGGATATGTTGCGTGGCGCTCCTTTCAGATATTTACGTAGTTCGCGTGCAAAACCTTCTGCATCCATAGCCATACCGTTGGTGTGGTAGAGTGGGATGCGAACTTGATCGAAGAGCAGATAGTTTTCGGTGGCATCGCTCTTGTTGAAACGATGTTCTACGGTATTGTTTGCCATCCATTCGGTAATCAGTTCGCCGAGTTCCTTACCGTCATACTCTGTTTCGAAATCGAGTTCTTGTCCGTTGTCCGGAATCTGTAATTCGATAACAACCTCGCGGCCTTTGGCAAGAAGGTCATCGAAGTGCTGGCGGAGTAGGGATGTGAAACTGTCCATGTGGTCTTGTACCGCCTCTTCTATGAGCACTGGAACTTCTGCAGAGAATGATGGTGCTCCAGTTCCTTCTGCACCAGCAACCTGCTTATTGTTATAGGCATCGAGTCCGCGGAGATTGTAGGTGACGGAACGTTTCGGCCCATTGACATTCACTCCCCAATCTACTTCTAAGATAATGTCGGCACGAGCCGTGCGTCGCAAACGATCAACAGGACTCTCTGCCAAACCAGCACCAGCGGTCTTGGTACGCATCACACTGTTCTCTTGATTGAGACGTTCTATACTCTTGATGGTCTGTGAGAGGTCCTGCAAAGGGAAACCACGTTCTGCCATGAGTGTATTGATTTTGGAGATGACTGCCATCAGGTCGCGGTTTTCCTGTAGTGCCTTCTTATAGTTGGGAACCATTTCCTTGATGCCCATCACATCTACAGTATCCATACAATGGTGTTCGTTACACCAGACATCACTTGGCACAACCATCAACTTCGGCAGTTTGGCCTGTCCGAATGACGGCATGGCAATTGCCAACAATGCTATCAGTATAATGTTAATCCTTGTGTTCATCATTATAGCGTGTCTATTTATAGTCTTTCTGAATAATTTTATCTTTGATGAGTCGTTGGCGCAACTGTGGACATTTCACGGTTACCACAATGCTCCATCGGGTCCCCAACATACTCTCGGTATGTTCTCTTGACTTTTTCTTCTTTTTCTCATCCTTGAAAGAAACATATTTCTTGAAGCGGTTGCCGTCGGCAAAGAACTTGTTGAAATAGGCTTCGTGACGTTCGCGAGCATTGACTTCTGTCAGCATAGGACGTGTGTTGCAACCTTCCATGCCAGCATGAATACCCTTGAAGAGAATGTCACGTACGGCAGTTTTCATAGCTTGTTCTACCGCATCTTTCTTCTTGCTGCCGAATCCCCATACACGTAGTGTCTGAGTGCCATCTTCCTCTACACCGAGACATTGTGTCTCGAATCCTACTCGTGGCGACATGGCCACTTGTGCCTTTGCACCTGCCATCATAAATATGGCGAGGCTGATGAGAATGATTTTCTTCATATTGTTTCGTGTTAGGGTTAAAATCCACTGTTTAATCGTTTCACCACTCCTGCTGCTTCTAAATCTTTGCGGAGTTGTTCTTTGGATACAGAGATGATGCCGGTAACGATATACTGTTTGCCTTGACGCACCACCTGCATGGATCCTTCTATCAGAGTGGCATAAGCCTCGCATCCTCCTCCTTTGCGAAAAAAAGGAATAAAGAAGTCGCTATACTGTTGTTCAACCATGGCACTACCCGCCATTGGCGGTTGCGAAATGCATCCACCGCCACCTGAATAGCCTCGGAATAACACGCCATGGATAGCGCAACGCTTTAGGATATTGTCGCCGATTTCTTTTTTATCGACCACGGTTTTCACTTTTACCAAATAAAAACCTTGATTTGCTGACCCGCCACAACTTACTTCATATATAAGTGGTTTGTCTTTTTCTTTAGCCTCCATTGTGATTGGCATAGCAACCAATAATAGGAGGAGCAACCGTATCGTCCAGTCTCTCATAATGGGTATAGTTTTTAGTTATTTTTTAATCATTTCCTACTTGCAAATTTACAGTGTTTTTTTAGATTCTACAAGTCGCAAAAATACCCATATACGATGACAGGTAATAAGTGCAGATAAGAGGAAAAAATTGGTTGATAAGAGGACAAAAATATTTTTGCGTCAACTTTGCAAGTGTTCGGAAATCAAAGAAAATTGCTGATTTTCTTTGTATTTCGCTCGGTTAGCATTACCTTTGACGCGATACGTCCAAGGTACTCACGTTCGGAAATATAAAGAAAATAACAAATTTCCTTTGTATTTCGCTCACTTAATCGTACCTTTGCACACGAATTTAGACCATGTGTATGATGGTCTGCAGGATTTTTGGAAGGTTTTTGCACCCTGATGATCCCATATCGTTTGTGTGGGATAATGGCTGGGAGGGTGAATTCAGCCTTCTTTATTAGCAATATTATCAAGGTAAAAAAACATTGAAAACATTTGAAGAATTGGGCGTCAGCGAAGAGATTCGCCGCGCTATCGATGAGCTTGGATTCGAACATCCAATGCCAGTACAGGAAGAAGTAATCCCTTATTTGTTGGGTAACAAAAACGATGTCATTGCATTGGCACAGACAGGAACAGGTAAAACTGCTGCCTATGGACTGCCGTTGTTGCAGAAAACTGATGCATCGCGAAAAGAAACACAAGCCATCATCCTTAGTCCTACACGTGAACTCTGTCTGCAAATTGCTGACGATCTCAACAGTTTTGGAAAATATATCGACGGCATGCATATTGCCGCTGTATATGGTGGAACGGATATCGGTTCGCAGATACGTACACTAAAACATGGTGTGCAGATTATCGTTGCCACACCAGGACGTCTCATCGACCTCATCAACCGTGGAGTTGCTAAACTCGATCAGGTGAATAATGTAGTGCTCGACGAGGCAGACGAGATGCTCAACATGGGATTCTCTGACAGTATCAATGCTATTTTCGAGTGTGTGCCTGCCGATAGAAACACGTTGCTCTTCTCGGCTACTATGAGTAAGGATATTGAGAAAATAGCACTCAACTATCTGCACGACCATAAGGAAATTGTGGTGGGATCACGAAACGAAGGTGCTGAACACGTGAACCACATCTATTATCTGGTCAATGCACGTGATAAATATCTCGCATTGAAACGAGTGGTAGATTTCTATCCTCGCATCTTTGCTATTATCTTCTGTCGCACTAAGATAGAAACACAAGAGATTGCCGACAAACTCATCAAGGATGGATATAATGCCGAGGCACTCCACGGAGACCTCAGTCAGCAACAACGCGACCTGACCATGCAGAAGTTCCGCCAGCACACCGTACAGTTCCTTGTGGCTACCGATGTTGCAGCACGAGGCCTTGATGTGGATGATCTTACCCATGTTATCAACTACGGATTGCCCGACGATATTGAGAGCTACACCCATCGTAGCGGTCGTACCGGACGTGCAGGCAAGAAGGGAACGTCTATCTCTATCATCCATACCAAAGAGAAATTCAAGGTGAGACAGATAGAGAAACAGATTGGTAAGGACTTTGTGGATGGTACGTTGCCTGCTCCTGAGGAGATTTGCAAGAAACAGCTTTTCAAGACCATGGACGATATTATGAAGACTGATGTTGATGATGAGCAGATTGCTCCCTATATGGAAGAAATCAACCGTCAGTTTGAATATATCGACAAAGAGGATATTATCAAGAAGATGGTGACAATCACCTTCGGTAAATTTCTCGACTATTATAAGAATGCACCCGAAATCATCAAGCCCGATAGCCGTAGTGCCAAGGCTGCAAGGGGCGAAGGTAAAGCAGACGGCAACCGTCGTACTCGTCAGAACGGACCGCGTAAGGCTGAAGCCGGATACCGCCGCTTGTTTGTAAATTTAGGGAAGGACGATGGTTTCTATCCTGGCGAAGTGATGCAGTTCCTCAATAAGTGTGTGCCAGGACGTGTACAGGTGGGACATATCGACCTTTTGGGCAAGTTCTCTTATATAGAAGTTCCTGAGGAAGATGCTGACCGCGTGATGCAAAACCTCAACGGACAGCACTATAAGCACCGTGAAGTGCGCTGCAACGATGCTGATGAGGCTGGACACGGAAACGGCAGACGTTCCTCCGAGTCTGCTCCACGCAATCAGCGTAGCGAGGGTCGTAGTGGACGTGGCGAAGGCCGTGGCGCTAAAGGTTATGGTCGTGCCGACAGAAACGACGGTCGTCAGCAACGTGGTTCAAGGGGAGCTGCACGCCATCAGAATCATGAAGATATGAACGATTGGCGATCGCTGATGAATCCAGACTCTATGCGCTTGCGTGGTGAAGAGCCCGACTTCAGCGAGGAAGGCTGGGCACGTCGTCGTCCGAAGAAGAAATAAACCAACGACCGATAGGGGATAAACCCTAACATCTGGTTTGTGATAAAACCTAACGACCGAATGGGACGATAGTCGTTGAGCATACCATATCAGGGTATGGGCAACGATTCTAATAAAAGAAAGGGAGCAACACTACGGTGCTGCTCCCTTTGCTATGGGTTATCATTCATCTTATTTCTTGATGCCGATTTCCTTCAGCAGACGGTCGGCATGGCCCCAACGATCCATCATGTAGAGCATATAGCGCACATCCACGTTGATGGTACGTGCCAACTGCTTGTCGAAGAAGATATCGCTCGACAGGCTGTCCCAGTTGCCATCAAAGGCAAGGCCCAACAGTTCGCCCTTACCGTTGAAGATAGGAGAACCAGAGTTACCACCTGTGATGTCGTTGTTAGAGAGGAAACAGAGTTGCAGCGTACCAGTTTCTTTGTCGGCATAAGCACCGAAATCTTTTGCCGAGAGCAGTTCGTGCATGACGGGTTCGGCAAAGTATTCGAAGTTGTCGTTGGCGCGTTGCATCTTCTCCCAGAGGCTGCGAGCATCGGTATAGTAGCCAGAAGGTTTGCCGCCAAGGGTGTATTCGCCCACTTGACCATAGGTCATGCGGAGTGTGAAGTTGGCATCCGAATAGTTAGGAAGATCCTGTTCCATGCGCAGTTTGGCAGCACAGAGCCATTTCTCCTGTTCTTCAATCTGGTCGGCACTACCAGAAAGGTCGGCACGGATGGCACCCATGGTCTCGATGAGGTCTTGGCCGAACAGCACACCGAGGTCTTTGGCATAGCTCTTCTTATTAATATATATAGGAGTATTGTCCTTCATCAGCAGCGATTTGTCGTAGAGATCGTTGACATAGGCGGTGAAATCGCCCTTGTATTTCTCTTCGATGGTGGTGAAGAATGCAGGGTGATATTGCTTTTCCACATGCTCGCTATAGTTTTTCATCATAGCGGCAAGCAGTTCGCGGTCTGTTGCTTCATCCCACTCGTTGCGATTGTCTTTAAACTCCACATATTGTTTCTGCTTCTTGTTTTCCGGACCTTTCACCTCCATGCCGTTGTGGATGCGCTTAGCACGAAGGCTCATTTGGTCTGGTTCGCGACCCCAAGTCTCGTTCCAATAGTAGAGGGCACGCAGGGCAGAGAATCGATTAGCGTAGAGTTTTTCCAGTTTTCCAAAGTCGAGCAATCCTTTCAGATAGCCAGACTCCTGTTGCCATTGCTGCAATTTGGCTTCAAACTCCTGTTTCTGTCTGATGAGTCCGATGGAATCGATACATTTGTTCATACCGATGGAGTTCTTCCAGTAGTTGGAGCTGTGGGCATATTTCGAGTCGTACTTGATGCGCACAGCTTCGTCGGCACGCATGTGGCGGAGCATGATTTCCTGTTTTACGGCACGAGCCTGAGCCATAACAGCATTCATAGCATCGCGGCGTTCCTTGATACCATAGCTGCTCAGGTAGCGGCTGGTGCTACCAGGATATCCCATAATCATGGCAAAATCGCCGGGTTTATAGCCATCCATTGATACTGGTGCCCATGATGCAGGATGATAGGGCACGTTGTCTTTGGAGTAAGCGGCAGGACCATTGGTCTTTGGGTCGGCATAGATGCGGAATACAGAGTAGTCGCAAGTCTGACGGGGCCACATCCAGTTGTCGGTTTCTCCACCAAACTTACCCATCGATTTGGGCACAGAGAATACCAGACGCACGTCGGTAAAGTCGCGATAGGTTGTCATGTAGTATTTGTTGCCCTCGTAGAAAGGCTTGATTTCTACACGCAACGTAGAGTCTTTCTGGCGAATGTCTTTCTGCCAGGCATTCTCTACAGAATCCACCCATTCGCCCACTTTGCCGATAGCGAGGCTGCTCATGCCCAGTTTGCGCAATTCGTCGGTCACGTCTTTTTGTTCCACCATGAAGCTTACGAAGAGGTCTTTGTTGGGCAATTCCTCTTCATACGAGTTGGCAACAAATCCGTTGAGCATATAGTCGTGCTCTACGGTAGAGTGGCTACGGATAGATTCAAAACCGCAATGGTGGTTGGTGAATACGAGTCCATCGGGAGATACCACAACGCCTGAGCAATAGCCTCCAAAGTTGATAACGGCATTTTTCACGGCATTGCTGCTCTGATAGAGTTGTTCCATAGGGAGTTGGAATCCCTCCTGTTTCATCTGTTCATAGATGGCTGGCGGCAGGTTGTAGAGTGTCCACATGCCTTCGTCGGCCTTGGCGTTGTTGACAGACAGGGCCATCAGAGCGCCGAAGAGTAACATTGCTTTTCTTTTCATAGTGTTATAATTATTTGTTTTGATGTTTCCGGAAGTATTTGCCGATAACGGGCAGACTGCTCAATGGGAAGTCTTTCTTCACCACAAGGGCGGTATAGAGTAGGATGAAGATGGTGTTGACTCCCATGGCAACAGCGGTAGAGAGGTGGTTGGTGGCTTGCATCACGAAGAATACAGCCACAGCCAATACCACATAGAGGGCAATATCGCGCATCGGATAGGCTATCGGGTGGTATTTTCGTCCTACAAGGTAGGAGAGGGCCATCGCTGTCAGATAGCCGGCAAACCCTGCCCATGCACAGGCTATATACCCATAGCGCGGTACGAAGATGACGTTGATACTGATGAGAACGGCACAGCCCACACCGGAGAAGATCGCTCCCCAATAGGTTTTATCTTCCAGTTTGTACCAGAACGACAGGTTGAAATAGATGCCCATCATGATTTCGGCAGCCATTACGATAGGCACTACGCGCAGTCCTTCCCAGTAGTCGGGTGCGATGATGCGTTTGAGCACATCCATCCAACCTATCACGCAAAGGAATGCCAGTAGGGTGAAGATGATGAAGTATTTCATGGCAGAAGCCTGCATCTGATCGTTGTCTTTATCTTTCGACTTGCCGAACACGAATGGTTCATAAGCATAGCGGAAGGCTTGTGTGATCATAGCCATAATCATGGCAATCTTCACCGTAGCGCCATAGATGGCAAGCTGGGTGTGCATATCTTTTCCGGGATAGATAAAAGGAAAGAGAATCTTGTCTGCCACTTGGTTGAGGATGCCTGCCACACCCAGGATGACGATAGGCCAGCTGTAGTTCAGCATGCGCTTCATCAGTTGTGAATTGAAGCCGTAACGTATGCCCCACAGTTCTTTGAAGAGACAGAGTGTGACGATTGCTGATGTGGCGAGGTTGATATAGAAGGCATAACCGGGATCATGACCGTCCATACCGATATAATAGATGATGTTGAGTGCAATATTGATGGCGATGTTCAGCATCTGCAGGGCTGCAAATTTCAACGCTTTCTTCTGTAGTCGGAGATAGGCAAAGGGGATGGCACGCACGGCATCGATAGCAACGGTAAGCGCCATGACCCACACATATTGCGGATGGTCGGCATAGCCAAGGAAGGTGCTGACGGGAGTGATGAGTAGCAGAATGGCTATGAAAAACAATGTTGATGCTGATGCCACTCCTATCAGAGCAGTAGAGAATACCCGTTCTGCATGCTCCCCTTCCTTATTGGCAAAACGGAAGAAAGTGGTCTCCATGCCGAAGGTCAGCAATACGAGGATTAATGCTGTCAGGGCATACATGTTGGTGATGACACCATAACCACCGCCCGATGCCGGCATGGATGCGGTGTAGATCGGCACAAGCAGATAGTTGAGGAAGCGTCCTACGATGCTGCTCAATCCATAGATGGCTGTGTCTTTTGCTAATGATTTCAGATTTGGCATATTTCTATTTCTTTATTTCTTATAGAAGAAAATTCTATTTCTTTATTTCTTAATAAAAGAAGAGATAGCTGATGCAGATGGCGGCAACGATGCCTGCAAAGTCTGCCAGCAAGCCGCAGGCTACGGCATGTCGGGTTTTGGCAATACCCACACTACCGAAATATACGGCAAGGATATAGAATGTAGTATCGGTAGATCCTTGGAAGATGCACGACAGGCGTCCTACAAAGGAGTCGGCGCCATAGGTGGTCATTGCATCGACCATCATGCCGCGTGCCCCACTTCCCGATAGCGGTTTCATGAGTGCTGTGGGTAGTGCATCCACCCATTGTGCATTCACGCCAGTTTGTTCTACCGTCCAGCGCATACCGTCTATCAGCATGTCCATGGCTCCCGATGCGCGAAACACACCGATGCCCACCAGAATAGCCACCAGATAGGGGATGATGCGTACGGCAGTTTGGAATCCGTCTTTGGCTCCTTCTACAAAAGCATCATAGACGTTTACCTTCTTGTGCACTCCGGCAAGGATGAATCCTATGATGATAGACATCAGCAGGATGTTGGCTACTGTCGTGCTGACGCGGTTCATCGTCTCACCATCCATCTGGCTGAATGCCCAAATAATGGCTGACACCACCAGACAAGCACCACCAAGTGTGAGCAGCATGATGCGGTTCAGTAGATTGATGCGCTGGAATAGTGAGGTGACTACCACTCCTGCCAACGTCGAGAAGAATGTGGCCAAAAGGATGGGGATGAAGATATCGGTGGGTTGGGCAGCACCCAACTGAGCACGATAAACCATGATGCTGACTGGTATCAGGGTCAATCCGCTGGTGTTGAGCACGAGAAACATGATCATCGGATTGGATGCTGTGTCTTTCTTTGGATTCAAGGCTTGCATCTGTTCCATGGCTTTCAATCCCAATGGTGTGGCGGCATTGTCGAGTCCTAACATATTGGCTGCAATATTCATGAAGATGCTGCCTGTGACGGGATGCCCTTTGGGAATATCGGGAAAGAGTTTGCTGAACACCGGCGATAGGATTCGTGCCAATACATCGACCACGCCACCGCGTTCGCCAACCTTCATCACACCGAGCCATAGCGATAATACACCCGTCAATCCCAATGAAATCTCAAAGGCTGTCTTCGACGAACTGAATGTGGAATCCATCATGGCAGGAAACACACTGTAGTCGCCAAAGAATACCAATTTCACCATCGCTATCACAAAGGCGATGATGAAGAATGCTACCCAAATATAATTTAAAACCATACAGCCAACAAAATTACACTTTTTCTGTCACAACGCCAAATATATGCTGGTCTTTTCATAGAAAAAGCGTGTCAGCAATACGCCGACACGCTTCCTCCTGTGTCTATATGATTATAAAGAATTAGTATAAATTTCCTAAGTTTTTGACACTCTCGTACCAGTTGTCAGGAGTGTTACTGTTGACATAGTCCTTGAACTTCTCATAGGTATTTATGAACTGTACGCGCTCCTTCATCCATTTTACGTCTGTAGGTACGCAAAGCTTTTGGGTGGCCTGACCCTGTTTAGCCTCCAATACTTGATCACCTACATAAACTGGAATCAGGTTGGCATTATCCCCATTGTCTGCCACAGGGATGCGGAAGATAGCTACTGGACAAGTGGCTCCGTTGCCGGTATTGACCATAGTGCCTGTTTCTACACCGAGAGCTTTGTGCACCTCTACACCTTTGTCACCCTCTCCACCGATGGTGAGATACTTCGTACCACCAGCTGCGTGCAATGTGATGACAGCACATCTTTCATTTCCCCAGCCCTCGAATCTTACATCGAATACAGCATCGTTGAAGTCCCAGTCGCTGGTCTGTACAGATTTCAAGTCACCATCGATGATATCCTCTACCATGACGCGCATACCTGCATTAGGAGCGTTGAGGCCAGGAGCTATTCTGACAATCCAGTCGTTGTAGTAGCCGTCGGCATTGATGTTCTCCGAAGAACCCTCGCCCTTAGACGAATTGTAATCGAATCCCACGAAGTACATTCCAGCAACGCTGCTGTCAATCATCGAGCCGGGGATGATAACGAACTTGTCGTTGTACTGCTTGTTGTATGTGCCTCTGCTGTCATAATAGCCGAAGCATTCTGTAGAGCTGTTCACCATAAACTGAATCTTGTCAGAGCGGTACTTTCTGTCGTTCTGGTCATCTGGATTCTGCCAGTAGCATACGTTATTGTTAGTGCTGCCGTCGCCACCATTGAAATTATTGATGTGCTCTTCTGCTGTTCCGCATGTCAGGTAATCCATGTTCTTACCATATTCAGTGCTGCTAACCTGCTGCACGAAGAAGTCGCTCCAGTTTATGGCGATTCCCTGTGGGTTTGGGTGGTTAGTAAACCATGTGGTAACTTTCTGAATCTGAGCTTCAGTCAGTGGTTCGGGCACTTCCACATATCCGCCCCATTCGTTGGCATTGGTGTTAGCACCACGTGTGCCTATGAGCTTGCCATCCTCGTCGAATGTGAATACTTGCTGAGGAGTGAATCCCCAGTTAACATTAGGGTTGACTGCACCAAACTCCTTTTCGAAGACAGCTTGATATTGCTCTTGCTTACTAACAGGGGCATAGTCATCGTGCGTACAACTAGCCATGGCTAAGGCTGTAATTCCTACAAAAAGAATCTTTTTCATTTTCTCGATTTTTAATTTTACTGTTGTTGATAATTCTATGAGATTAAACGGTTGGCTCATTTTCGTTATATATAGAGTCTTTCCATTGTGGGTGCAAAGATAAAAACTTTTTCGTTTTTGTATAGTTAACAGTATGTTAAAAAATCATAATTCCATCAAGAATAGTGCTGATATACATTATTTTACTTAACTTTGTATCCTGTTTTTATTACGCACAAATATGAATAAACCGAAACTATTGATTGCCGCAACAATGGCAACGCTTGTGCTGACTGCTTGTCAACATGAGTTTTTCCAAAAACAAAGATATGTTGATTTGGTGGCAGAGAAATTTCCTGTTAAGGACTTTGATGCAGGACATACTTGGGCTACGGCACGAGAACTCACCATGTCGGTCATACTGCCTTCTGCCGACAGCTATGAGGTTTATATGTTGACGGGCAATCCTGCCGTTTCAACAACCCGACTGTTGCAACATGTGAAACTCAATGGAGCCAACAGGCAGTCGGTCAACGTGTCGTGTCCGACGGTTCTTTCGGAACTATGGATAGCTATTGTCGATGCGGCGGGAGAAGTGAAAGAGGCTCGTATTGCCGTTGGAACCAATGAGGTCAACATCACAGCCGACCTCAGCAGCGCCTATTCACGTGGTTCTACGCCTGCCATGCTGGCTGGAGTAAGTCCGCAACCCTATACTTTCTGTTTTGAAGATGCGTTTCCACAGCCTGGCGACTACGATTTCAACGATCTCGTGATGGGCGTTCAGCTCAACAAGCGCTATGCTGCCAACACCACCGATCCCGATACGCTGATTATTTCCACCAATCTCAAAGCGGTGGGAACGGTCAACCCCATAGGTGCTGCCATGCGCTTGAAAGGAGTGAATACCGCCGTGGTGGGTACTACCTACGAGACAGCAGACACCTATCCTTATTATAAATACGGCAGCAGTTTTGTGCCGAAGACCGACGACCGCAAGTTTATAGAGAAGACGAGCGAGGTGAATCCTGCCAACCGCGATGTGTGCATTCCGCTATTCTGCGATGCCCACTATGCCATCAGCAAAGGGTCTATGGACAATGCGCAGCAGGTGGTGCGCTGTTATTACAACACCATGACCGACGAAGATATGGCTGAGGTGGCTACTACTGGCAAGTTGGGAATGAAGGTGGGAACGGTGAAGCGCGAGTTTCGTGTGTTGTTTCATCAGTCGAGCCGTGCCTCCTTCAACGATTTCAATATGATGGATCTCGACCTCTTTGCAGTCACTTCCTATAATGGCGGATATTTTGAAACCCACACCATGACGTATAAAGCTGACGAAGTGATCCACCAATATATAAATGGTGCCAACCAGGAGGTTTATTCTAAAAACTATATTTGGGCTTTGCTCGTGGCTACGGATTTCCGCTATGCCCGCGAAGGAAAAGTGATAGGAACGCTTGGAGCTAACGGTTATGAGGGTGCTTACTGCACGCCCAGCCATTCTTTCTTCGACTGGGGACGCGACCGCTATAATGCACGCGACTGGTATCTCTATCCCGATAACACCAATACCTATAGATAATAGCAACGACCATCTGCTATTTCGCATGTGGGGAAGTTAAGGGAAGTTAGGGAAGTTAGAGGGAAGTTAAGGGACAAATGTCCTACGTCTTCCTGCAAGAGGATGAACAAACAAATCACCCTAAGAAACTCTACCCATGGAGGGTGAGAGTTGCTTAGGGTGAATTGGGGATTGTATAGGGAGTAGTGAATTTACTTCACTACCTTACCTTCTACAGGACTCTTATACCAGTCGATTGCGGTATTGGCAGCCTTGCTCCAATCTACAAACATGGGGAAGGCGGTACCAATAGGAGTACGCTCGGTAGGCCATGCCCATTCGCCTGGCAATACAAGCATCTGGGGAGCTGTGCCAATCTGTGCTGACTCAAGCACGATAGACTCGTTCTGGTCTTTCACCTTTACTGTGAAACCATGGTTGGTTACAGAGTAGTCGGCAGGCACGGTGATGGTGATTGCGCTACCGGGAGTGCCCTTGCTGCCGGTGTTGAGCATAGAATACTGTCCGTTGGCATTGGGCTGTGCACCATTGATGAGGTTGTGGATTTCGCCGAGGTTGCTGCCACCATAGTATATGTTTGAAGGCAATACACCACCTGCAGCCAGCGGAGTGACTTTCGCTGTGGTTTCGCCAGCAGTATGGCTAACGCTGAATACTACGTCGTTGAAGTCGATATCGTCGGTATTACCCAAGTCTTCGCAGGCGATAATCCATGATTCTGATTGTGGTTCGGGCAGTGGATCTGGGTCGGGCACGGTGATTGGAGGTTCTGGAGCCTTGTATTGTCCTTGTACCCAGAACACGATGTCGTTGAGGTCTTCGTCGTGACCACCGTCTTCAAATCCAAGGAATGTCTGTCCGTTGAAAGTCCAAGAGGCTGCCTTGATAGCGCCACGGGCAGACACTTGATTACCCCATTGATCCTTTTCAGTTATATAGGTAGGACAGTCTTTATTATCGTCCAGATGGTTGATGCGCTTGTTCAGTTCGGGCAGCGAGTAGTTGTATTCGCTTTCTGTGTAGGTACCATTGTGAGGCTGATATGGTGCGATGAAGAACACGATGTGGTAGCCTGCTGGGAAATTGTAGGTTGCTTCTTGGTCGTGGTTCTCGCCGAAGAAAGCCAATTTGTATGAAGTGCCATACATTTTGGTGTCTTTGCTTTTACCATAGAGCGGTTCCTCTGCATTGTTCCAGTTTGCCAACTGCATGTTGTTTTCAAGTTTTTGTCCTTTCCAACTATTGAAATAGATGTTGTTCAGAGGCTGTGCATCGTTAATCACAATGTAGTGGGGCTGAGCCAATGGATCTTGACCGTCTTTGTAATATACGTAGCCGAGGCGATTTATATTATTTGTTGCACCATATACCATTGGCAATTTGATTTCTCCACCTTCGGTAACGATAGAGAATCCCTTCTCCACTTTCTCCAAGTCTTTAATACCATTGGGGTAGAGGCTCATCTTTTCGTTGTAGTAGTATCTTATATACTCCTTAAAGAATGTGCCAGGACCGAAGAGCTTGTAGCCTTGACCCAATGTCCAGCAGGGAACTGCTTCTTCTTGAGCTACACCGTTGAGCAAGGTGATTTCAACGTTGCGATCTTCGGTGCTTATTTCTGATCCAGCTTTGGGCTTCGACCAGTCGAAACCTTTAAAAATTCCATTTTCAAAAATCTGTTCAAAGGGGACATCATAATATAGTCCACCATCTTCCCGCTTTTTAACAAATTCTTTCCACTCTTCTACCGAGAGGATATTATTACCCCATCCTCCCTTGTATTTTATCACGCCAGTATCAAACGTAAATTTAATGTTTGGCAGCACTTTCTTCTCACCTTTTGTCACAGGGCAATTGGCAGCACGTGTAAATCCGCTGCGAGTTGGTGTGATATAGTCTGATGGGGTGATGTTTACTGTGCCGTTTACGATAGCATAGTAGTTGTAGATTTTGAAGAGGCCTTCGCTGTTTTTGATAGAAACGAATACGTGGTTGGCAGCCTTCTTGGCATCAAACGAGATGCTGCCTGCGCCATTGGTCAGTTTGGTAACTGCCATCAGGTTGCTTTCGTCTTCCAGCGGAGCATCAGAATAGATGCGCATCTCGCTCTCACCAGCAATGGTGGGGCAAGCGGCTGTTGCGCTAACGGTGGTTGCTACGTTCCAGTTTTGTGTAGGGTCGATGGCTCCAAACTGCTGGTTCCAACTGTTGTTGTACTCATTGACCTTCTGATTAGGATCGTAGAGGTTTGAGTCTTTAGAGCAGGAGCTCAAAAAGAATGCGCCCGATGCTGTAATCAAGGCACATGACAATAATAGTTTTCTCATAGAGTTATAATTATATTTTTTTCGTTGTTCGTTATTTCTGAAACGATAAGTATAGTGATTCTCTGGATGCAAAGATACGAATATTTGTGAAAATGACAAGCGTAAATCCCAATAATTTTATGATTTCCACCTATTTATATGCGTTTTTCACCTTGTGGAATTGCTGTGTGGGGCAACAGACAAACGAACAAGGGGTGGAGAGATTCTTTATTTTGTGTTGGAAAAATTGGAGATTAGAAATAATCGCCGTATCTTTGTGCACGAAAACACGATGATCTATCACAACGACAAGTATTGATGATGAAGAAGAAAGATGCTATGCGACAGATGGGCAGCCTGTTGGCGGGATTGCTGATTCTCGCTTCGATTGCCCTGGCGAAACATGGTTCGTTGCCCGGCCACGACTTCCAAGCGACAACAGCCACAGCCCCCCAAGCCGACAACAACATCTTGCAGGTGCTCGACGATGAAACTATGGTGGTGAATACCACGTCGATCGCATCAGATATTATCGGCTATGCAGGAACGGTTCCACTCCTGATTACCATCAAAGACAACAGGGTGGAGCAGGTCAAGGCATTGCCCAATCAGGAGACGGAAGATTTCTTTGAAATGGCATCGGAGCTGCTTTCCCGGTGGAACGGCAAAACCATGGCAGAGGCTGAGGCTTTGCAGGTGGATGCGGTGTCGGGTGCTACCTTTTCTTCGAAAGCCATTATCGGCAACGTGCAACGCGGATTGGCGTATGCCCGTCGCGCACAGGCTACGGTTGCGCAACCGTCTTTCGACTGGTCGGTAAAAAACATAGCCGGCATCCTGGTGGTGCTGATGGCTGCCATTCTGCCGTTGTTTGTGAAAAACAAAACCTACCGCTTCTGCCAATCCACACTCAATGTGGTGGTGCTCGGCTTATGGTGTGGATCCTTCCTGTCCTACACCTCGCTCATGGGCTATATGGCACACGGCATGAATCCGCTGGCGGTAGCGGTGCCTTGCCTCATGCTTTTGGTCGCTTTGGTCTATCCGTTGATAGGCCATAAGTCATACTATTGTACCCACCTGTGCCCATTCGGTTCGCTGCAGTATATGGCAAGTCGGTGTGTCAGCTATAAGGTGAAGATGGGTGCCCGCCTCGTGCGGGGCTTGGACATTTTCCGAAAACTGCTATGGTGCGTGCTGATGATCCTCATCTGGACAGGGGTGTGGGCTGATTGGACCGACTATGAACCGTTTGCCGCATTCATCTTCCAGTCGGCATCGTGGGTGGTCATCGCCATCGCCATCGCCTTTGTGCTATTGTCTTTCGTGGTTGTTCGTCCGTATTGTCGCTTCGTCTGCCCCATGGGCACATGGCTCAGAATCTGCCAGTCCTCCAAGTGGCGACCCTTCTGACGGGATGTCGGTATAGAGACAGCAATCATCTCGGATGGGCGGCAGGGTGCTATCACTTGGAATCCTTAAAATTTTAGTTTTCTAAAAATTTCGACCACACGACCACAGATGTGGTGTAATCGACTGTGAGACAGCATTTTTAGGCTGTGGTCGATTGTTCCAAACCCGTGCTTTCGACCACACTTCGACCACGCATGCTTTTCCCGATAATCATGGCGGATATTCACACGAAGTAAACATAAATTATTTTCAGGCATTTTCAAGCGGCTGACAAAGTTATTGTCTAACGTTTGACAAAGGTGCTATGCAACGTTTGATAAAGGTGTTATGCAACGTTAGATAAGGGTGTTATGCAACGTTAGACAAGGGTGTTGTCAAACGTTAGACAAGGGTGTTGTCAAACGTTAGACAAGGGTCTTTTCAACGTTGGAAACAAGTTGTTTCAAATATCGGGAAAGAGTGGTGTCAAATATTATACAATAGTATTGCCCAACGTTAGACAAGGGTGTTGTCGGGCGTCAGAACATACAAATTGTGTATTGTTGGCTATTCTGGTTGGACTGTTTCTGTGAGGACAACGGCAGATGGCTGGTGGTCGAAGGGTGGTCGGAAACTGCCGAGTCAGCGTAATCGACCACACATGTAAGCTGCATATACATAGCGCGTTATGCGGTTGTGGTGGTCGAGTGGTCGAAATTTTGCAATAACGCGTGTGCGCATGCGTACACACGCGTACCTATTATATAATACAAGCAGGTTGTCGCAATCTTCCTGCCTACAAGGGTAGGTTACTTCTTAGTGTCTTCCTTCGTTTCTTTCATGCGCTTGCGAAAAGCCTTCAGCGCTCTGCCGGCATTGGGAATGCCACGCGAGCGAGCCTGCTTAAAGGTGCGCTCAGCCTGTTTGTAGTCGCCCAATTGCTCGTAGGAGAGTGCCACATAGAAGTATATCTGGTCATTATCAAAACCTGTGCGCAGGGCACTATCGCCATAGATAACGGTGTTCAGTGCATCTTTCTCGTCGTAATAGCTAAATGCCTTGCCGCAAAGATTGACAAACTCGCGACGCTTCTGGATAGAGTCTGCTGCCGACTTCCAGTGCGACTTAAACTGTGGTGGCGCCATCAGTTTGTCTTTTGCCCATAGTCCATAGTGGTGGCGGTCACCCTCAGGTGTGCGCGACTGTTGGCTGGTGTTTGAATGAATCTCAGAAAAGTTGGCATCCTGTGCCCACGTTGTGGTGGCTGACAGTATGAGCAGGCAGAGGGTGATGAAGATATTTTTTTTCATGCTTTGTGTTTTGTTTTAGTTTTAATTCTTCGGTATTGCTTTTCTCTTTACCTTATTATTTCTGATTGCAAAGGTAAAGAAAATAATTAAAAAAGCCTTGATGTCTCATCGTTTTTTTCTACCGTTCCCCTCTGAATCATTATTTAGTCGTGCAAATAGTATGTACACGGAATTTTTGGCAATATTGCTACTTTTCCCTTGTATTAGATAATGTACGACTCGTTTTCAAGTTTAATTTATACTTCTACAGTAAGTATGATAGTTAAACAACCTTTAAGGACACTAATGAACTGAAAGAATGGTTGACGAAGATTTCGCCAGAAATGGATATGACAGAGGTTTGCCATCATTTGCCAAGTGGTCCACAAGTAGGATTTATCTCAGAGAAGGCAGTTGTTTTTGCGCCTAACATTATCCATGTGATAAAATGCAACTATAACCCATACAATAGGAAATGCGATGCACATACCTTGCAAAAGTAAACGATGGACGCATTATTAAATATGCCCGCAATCATCGCAGACACCTTTATTGGGATCATGATTATTGATAAGAACATTTCCCAACTCAAATAGTTTGTTTACGCATTGTTTACGTAAAAAGCCTCTATACAATAGTCTATAGGTACAGCTATAACTCATGCATCAACTCCACAAATAACCGAATAAAATCGTCACAAATCACCGAACAAACATTCTATAAATTGCCGAACGATTTTACCTCAAACAACCGAATAAAATCGTCTCAAACAACCGAAAATTCACAAAAAAGTTTGGTTTAATCAAATAAAAGTGTACCTTTGCATGCAAAATATCAAAGGTTATGGCAGAATATAAACAGCGAATAGCAGACAGAATCCTTGAGCGTAAAGTTCTTGGCAAGGGAGCCGTCTTGATAGAAGGTCCCAAGTGGTGTGGTAAAACAACAACTGCTAAGCAATTGGCAAAAAGTGTGCTTGACTTGGGGGATGCTTCTGTGCTAAAGCAAAGTTCTCAGATGATAGAGATAAGTCCTAAATCGCTACTGGAAGGTGCTACGCCTCGCTTGATTGACGAATGGCAGGCTTTGCCACCAATTTGGGATTCCATACGAAGTGAGGTGGATAAACGCGGTGAACCATCGCAGTTTATTCTTACAGGCTCATCTGTACTTCCTGATGCGAACGAAACTATACATAGTGGAACTGGAAGGTACGCCCATGTAATGATGCGTCCAATGAGTCTGTATGAGTCTGGCGAATCAACAGGCTCTGTCAGCCTAATAGACTTATTTGCTGGCAAGACACCTGATGTCCAAGAAAACAAATTGGAGATAGATGATTTAGCCTATCTTACCTGCCGTGGTGGATGGCCGTGGGCGACCCTGATATCGCCAAAAGTTGCACTTGATCAAGTATTTGACTATGTGGATTCTGTCATCAAGAGAGACATACAACGTGTGGATAAAGTAAAAAGAAGTCCTGAACGTGCAAGACTGCTTCTGCGCTCATACGCCAGAAACATATCTCAACAGGTGTCATACGCAACCATCCGCAAGGACATGCTCTCCAATGATGCAAGTACATTGGATGAAGACACTGTAGCAGATTATATAAAGGTCTTGAAAAAGCTGTTCGTCATTGAAGATCTTGTTGCTTGGAACCCAAACATACGCAGTAAGGCTGCAATAAGAACGAGTGATACACGTCATTTCGTTGACCCCAGTGTCGGAACTGCCGCATTAGGTCTTGGTCCAAAAGACCTAATCAACGATTTACAGTCTTTTGGCCTGTTCTTTGAAGATATGGTTGTCCGCGACCTTCGTGTGTATGCGGAAGCATTAGATGGTGAACTCTACCATTATAGGGACAGTAGCGGACTTGAATGTGACACTGTACTTCATCGACGTAACGGTAGTTATGCCCTTCTTGAGGTAAAACTTGGTGGTGAAGATAAAATCAACGAAGGTGCAGCCAGCATGATAGAACTTGCCAATAATATTGATACGGACAAAATGCCAGCCCCATCATTCATGGCGGTAATCATAGGTGTAGGTAAGTACGCATATCGAAGGAAGGATGGCGTGTATGTTCTTCCTATTGGCTGCTTGAAGGACTAACGAAATTTTGCAAAAGTCCCATCCGTATATATACTATATGTCGATGGGACTTGTTGTTTTGATTATATGGTTGTTGAGTTTCACAGAGCATCATTGCGTAAACACGCTTAACTCAAACAGTTTGTTTACGCATTGTTTACGCAGAAACGAAAAACAGCGACCTACGAATGCTCGTAAGTCGCTGTAATAAGCGTGGACCAGCCAGGGCTTGAACCTGGGACCTCCAGATTATGAGTCTG
>SAMEA104315426__coassemble_127_pt1 | contig 141978 bp, 97 predicted proteins | sample SAMEA104315426__metabat2_low_PE_024 | metagenome-assembled genome bin SAMEA104315426 (sample SAMEA104315426) | gut metagenome | biome: Monkey gut; feature: monkey-associated habitat; material: faeces | place: China | collected 2013 | reverse complement strand
GTCGGGATTACTGGACTCGAACCAGCGACCTCGCGCCCCCCAGACGTGTGCGCTACCAACTGCGCTAAATCCCGATAAGCGAGTGCAAAGGTACAGCTATAATTTGTAATATCCAAATTTTTGTTTCACTTTTTTTGTATTTATCCCCAAAAACACTACCTTTGTATCTCTAAACAAACCTAATTATAATATATGCAATACGAAATAACAGCTCCAAAGGAGTTAAAACATACAGCAATCCTACCTGCATCGAAGAGTATTTCCAACCGTGCGCTCGTTATTCATGCGCTGGCTGGAGGCTCTATCTTACCCGAAAACCTGTCGGATTGTGACGATACCGAAGTGATAATTTCAGCTTTGCGCGATAATCCTTATGAGATCAATATCAAGGCTGCAGGTACTGCCATGCGCTTCATGACAGCCCTGCTTTCGGTGAAAGAAGGCGAGGAACACGTGCTGACTGGTACTGAACGCATGAAACATCGCCCTATTCATGTGCTTGTTGATGCGCTGCGCTACCTTGGTGCCGACATCACCTATGTGGGAGAAGAAGGCTTTCCGCCTCTGCTTATCAAGGGTCACCGCCTTGATGGCGGTCTGCTCGAAGTGCCAGGCAATATCAGTTCACAGTTTATTTCCGCCCTGTTGATGATAGGTCCGACTCTGCAACAAGGACTGACGCTCCGCTTGAAAGGTGATATTATCTCACGACCCTATATCGATCTGACCCTATGGACCATGCGCGAGTTTGGCGCCGATGCCGAATGGTCAGACTATGAGACTATTACGGCGAAACCCCAGCCATACCATGATCGTGCCTACCGTATTGAGAACGATTGGAGCGGCGCATCCTATTGGTATGAGATGATGGCTCTGGCAACTGGCGATGACGACGAGGTGATCCTCAACGGACTGATGGATGCCTCCAAACAAGGCGATTCCTCGGTGCGATATATCTTCAGTTTGCTCGGTGTGAAAACACAGTTTGCCACAACCGAACAGGGCATTCCCACCAAGGTGACCCTTCGCCATTCAGGCCGTTGCGTACCCCGTTTGGAGTACGACTTTGTCAATTCGCCCGATTTGACCCAGACCTTTGTAGTCACTTGCGCTTTGCTTGGCGTGCCATTCCATTTCCGTGGACTTGCCACCCTTAAGATTAAGGAGACCGACCGCATATCGGCATTGAAGACAGAAATGCGCAAATTGGGATTTGTCATCTATGATATCAACGACAGCGAACTCGTATGGGACGGTGAACGTTGTGAGCCAGACTATGCCGACGGTATCGATACCTATGAAGACCATCGCATGGCATTGGCCTTTGCACCTGCCGCATTGCGTTTCCCCAGTCTGCGTATCAATCATCCAGAGGTGGTCACCAAGTCGTATCCCCACTATTGGGACGACCTTCGCCATTGTGGTTTCCAAATCCAACAACGATAATTCTTAATCGCTATATGCTATGAGCTTTCTCCTCTTCGCCCTCATTGCCATCGGAGCCCTCGGCCTTTTGGCGGCCTTGCTGTCTATTGGCGACAGCGATAGCCCCGTGGTACATGGCGATCACGACTGCGCTTCTTGCACAAGCCACGATGACGGTTCGTGTAAGATAGCCTGTATGATGGAGGAGTCTCGTCGGCGAAAAGAGGAAAAAGCACGTGTTGCTGCATCTGCTGATACCGATGGAGATGATGGTGATGACGGCAATTGTGTGCCCGATGTTCATAGCGACGAGTCAGACGAGAATACAGATGACGCGTCAGACGATAGGCCTTCGGCCACAGATCGTCTGCCACTTACTCCCATCATACTGCTGCTCGCCATACTCGTTGCCGCCTCGTGTTCCACACAGCGAAATAACAGTCAGACACGAATGTGGCATGCGTTCAATGCTCGCTACAATACCTATTTCAATGCATCGCAAGCCTTTATCGAAGGATGCGACGAACAGGAACGCGGCAATCGAGACGACTATACCCAGTTGTTGCCAATCTATGCGGTGGGCAACAAGCAGAGCCGCAGTATCGGAACAAGTCATTTTGACCGTACGATAGAGAAGTCGGAGAAAGCCATTCGCCGTCATAGCATCAAGCGGCGCCCCGAATGGAACAAGCAACGACGCAAGACTAAAGCCGATATAGAGTGGCTCAATCGCCGTGAATACAATCCGTTTCTCTGGCGTGCTTGGCTCCTTTTGGGCAAAGCACAGTTTCATGAAGGAAATTTTGAAGAGTCTGCTGCCACCTTTGGTTATATGGCACGGCTATACAAAACGCAACCCATCATCCTTGCCCGTGCTCGGGCATGGCAAGCCAAATGCTATGCGGAGATGGGATGGCGCTACGAAACCGAAGATCTCATCACCAATCAGCGCCGCGACAGCATACCCCGTCAGGCTGTGGCAGATTGGGATTTTACCCTTGCCGACCATTATCTTCGCACCGGACAATATGCCGATGCTACGCGTTATCTCATGCGTTGCATACGTCATGAGCGTCGCCGCCAACGCAAAGCCCGTCTCTGGTATATTGTGGGACAGATTGAACAACATCAAGGTCATTCCCAACAGGCATTCGAGGCTTATCGCCATGTGGTTCGTCTGCAACCGCCTTACGAATTGGAGTTTAATGCACGCATCTCACAAACCGAGGTGATGGCCTCTACCGATGCTAAGGGTATGATACGTAAGTTGCAACGAATGACTGCGTCAGACAATAATAAAGACTATCTCGACCAAATCCATTACGCCATCGGCAATATTCGTTTAGCCCGGCGCGATTCGTTGCAAGCCATTGCATCATACGAAGAAGGTGCCCGTCGATCTACCAGAAATGGCACCGAGAAGGGAGCTTTACTCCTCCAATTGGCGCAACTCTATTGGCAGCGTGAAGCCTATGCCGATGCACGCCGATGCTATAGTGAGGCTGTGGGACTTATCGATACCGCCCTTCCATACTATAAGGAAGTGAATTGCAGGTCGGAAATTCTCGACCAGTTGGTCCCCCTGACCGATGCTGTCCATCTGGAAGACTCGTTGCAACGCTTGGTTGCCATGCCTGAAGCTGATCGCCTCAAGGTGATAGACCGCCATATAGCGGAATTGAAAAATGCCGAACGAGAGGCCAAACGCGCACAGCAGGATGCCGAAATGCAAAGTCAATGGGAGACGCAAAACGCCCAAAATAATGGTATGTCGGCTGTCGGTAATGATACAAAAGCCTCCACTTGGTATTTCTACAATCCGCAACTTGTTAGTCAAGGTCGCATTCGTTTTGAACAACTTTGGGGTAAACGCCCAAACGAAGACGATTGGCGACGCAGTAATCGTTCCGTCGTACCAACGTTGAATGGTGAGGCTGATCATGAAACAGAGGTTGATGCCGATTCTGCAAAAACGACAGTTTCTGCAACAGAAACCGAGAGCGATACCACCCAGCTCAATCCTTTTACTCGCGAATACCATTTGACACAACTGCCTTTCACCGCCGAACAAAAAGCTGAAAGCGATCGCAAGATGCGCGAAGCACTATTGCCTGCTGCGGTCATCATGAAAGATAAGGTGGAAAATCTCGCCTTGGCTCGTCGCATGTTTACCTATCTTGTAGATCGATGGCCCACCGATTCACTCAACGATTTGGCATGGTATCATCTCTATCTGATGAATGCACGTGAGGGACGAATGGCTGATGCCGATTCTGCTCTTGTGCGATTACAATGTCAGTATCCGCAAAGCGAGTGGACCCAACTGCTCTCCAATCCTTATTATGCCGACAACCAGCGTTTTGGTCAACATTTAGAAGACTCGCTCTATGCTGCTACTTATGAGGCTTTCTGTCAGGAACGTTACCAAGAAGTGGCAGCCAATGTGCAACTCTCTGCCCAGCGTTTCCCCCATGGTGCCCATCGTTCCAAGTTCTTGTTCGTAGAAGCTTTGAGTCTGCTCAACGAGGGTAGGGTATATAAGTCTGCACAACAACTGAAACAAGTAGTAGAGAACTATCCTGATAGTGAGGTCGGCCCAATGGCAGGTCACATTCTCCGTGGACTTCAGCAGGGGCGCCGACCACAGGGCACTATGCGCCCCAAGGACGATATCTGGCGACAACACACTTTGGCAGAATCTTCAGACAGTACGGTCGCCGATACGCTCAGCCTTCGTCGTGATGTGCGTTTTGCTTTTGTTTTAGCGTTCCATCCCGATAGTGTGAACCAAAACCAACTGCTCTATGAATTGGCACGTTATAATTTTACCTCCTATTTGGTGCGCAATTTCGAGATTGCTGTCAATAGTGAGGATCCCGTTCATCGACTCACCGTTAGCGGTTTCCGCTCCTACGATGAGGCTTTGCAGTATGCCCGCCACCTTTATGATGCCCCACAGATGACAGTTCGGTTGAAGGGATGTCGTCGCATCATCATTAGTGAAGACAACTTGCCGTTGCTCGGCACACAGTTTAGTTACGACGACTACGACCGTTTCTTCCAAGAAACGCTTGCCCCCGTCAAGACCGATTCCCATCCGTTGCTCAACAGTCCCGAAACTATCGTTGAGCAGTCAACCGACCGTGAAACCGATGATGATGCCGATGAAGATCAGCTTCCCATGCCGTCCTCTTCTCCCGACCAACCCATCGTCATCGATTTCGACGATGACTTCTATCGGTAGGGAGGAGCGATATAATCTCCAGTTTTATTCTGTAGTTTATAGCGCTCCAATCCTGTAATTTGCTCAATAATATCGTACCCACTCCTTTGCTACGATGTAGGCAAGGATCATCGCAATGCAGTATAGTGCCGATATATACCATGATTTCTTTTCTTTAATATCGCTCATAAGATACATGCAGAACACGATGAAAAATAGGGCGGACACTATATTGAGCGTATAGATGAATACTTTATAGTCTATAATGTGGTATGTTACCAATAATCCTAATAGCATCCAACATATAAAGAAATATGACCATACTGTCCGTTTTGATAAATGATTTATTTTCATATTATAATCTATTTGTTTGTGATGTGGCAAAATTATAAGTGTTCTTAGACTCAGACAAGGAATTAATATAAATTAACCTAAGCGTTGTTGCATTTGTTATTTGTGTTTAAAGTGCATAATATTAGCATGTTGCGCAATGTGAAAAAGGAAATAATTAATGAAAAATGCAACATATTCGCTTGTGACTTTAACGGAAAAAGCTTAACTTTGATGCCGAAATAACAATAACAATAGGCAAGCACAAATGAAATTGTTACTATGTATATTGACATTGCTTGGCACCCTTGTAGGCTGTCTGAGTAGTGAACATCGACAACTTGTGGCTGTCGATTGCCTATTGGATGAAGGTATGACAGACTCTGCCGTTGCTATGCTTTCTACGATGAAAATCGGTGATATACAACGTTGCCAAGACTCTGCATATTATGAACTGTTGACGGTGGCGGCTGCTGTCGAAACAGGACGAGGATGTGATGATAGACAACTGAGTGACCGATTGACATTGTTGTTGTCCAACGAGCGTCTTATAGCTTACGCCTACCATTATGAGGCTTTGGCACAATATAATAAAGGATATGTCTTTAATGCTATATGGGATGAAAGGATAGCAGAAGACTATGCAAAACATACTGGTGATGACAGGTTGAAATATCGCATACTGACTGCATTAAGCCTTTTCCACTTCGAAAACGATAATAGTAAAACCTCGCTGACCTACGATTATGGCCGGCTTATACTTGCTCAACAGGTGAACAATCCACAATGGGTGGCTCACACATTCACTCGTATGGCAGCCAATTATGCCGTGCTTCACAAGAACGATAGTGCTGCATACTATCAGAAACGAGCGCAAACAAAGCAGAAAATAATGGATGATGAGCATCGTGCCTTGCTATGGACCACGCAGGGAATGCTCACTGAAGGAAAGCCCGACCAGGCTTTGCGATGTTATCGGCGAGCTTTGCAAATCAAATCCAGTCCCCGTTGTCGTATTCTTCTGGCACAACTCTATGAGAGCCAAGGTTACACCGAACGGGCTGTGGCAGAATGGCATCAGGCACAGAACAATGCCACCCTGCAACAGCAAGTGACGATACAAAAAGCCTTGCGACAGTATGCACAGCAAGACAACAATATGGTATTGGCCGACCAATTGGCTTCTAAGATCATCACCTTGAATGATAGTTTGACTAAATTGTCGAGACATTCGCTTGCGGAAGCTGCCGAGTATAAGGCAGACAATGACCTCGCTCTGATGAATTCGGTAGATGAACAGATACGTTTGCTCCTTATCATTATTGCCGTAACGATGGGACTTATCTCCGTTGCGTTGCTCTCTTTTGTCATAGTCCGACGTAGCAAATGGCATATGAAAAAGATGCATGAGCGGGCGACGGTCATGGCAAAGAATGAAATCAAATCGAAGAAAGAAGTAAAGAGACTGACTCGAAATATTTTCGATCTCCATCATAAGCACAACCAGATAATGGTTGACGGACGCCGTTGTTACGAACATATCAAACGTGGCGATACCGTGGTGATGTGGGACAAGAAAGATTTCCAAAATTTTATGGAGTACTATCGTAGTCAGGATCCAGACTTTGTGTTGCATCTCGAAACTGATTATAACCGCCTCTCGGTAAAGCTCCAGTTCTTTGAAACCCTTTATCGTCTTGGCTATAATGATGAAAGTGTGGCAAAGACGATGGGCATTTCTTATAATACGGTACGTGCAAACAAAAGCCGGATACGCAGCAAAAGCATTAATTGAAAATGATTTTGCAACACACGAAGATGCCTGAAGTCATTATATAACCAAATGAAATATCAGTTGGCTTTGGCGCATTTCTCTCACGCGCATGCGCACGCGATGTTGCAAAAATCGACCACACGACCACCGATGTGGTATAAAATGTTGAGACACAATGTGTTTTTGCGGGTGGTTGATGGCGTTGTATTGGCGATTTCGACCACCCATCGACCACCAAAAATTATTGTTGACAACATCCTAAAACTACAAGTCCGATAGAAACCGATGCATGAAATGAAGTTGTTGACGCTTGATAACACCCCTTTCCAATATCATAAAATACTTGTTCCCAATATTTGATAACACCCCTTTCCAATATCATAAAATACTTGCTCCCAATATTTGATAATACACTTTTCCAATAGTTGACAACACTTGTTTCTAACGTTGAAAAGACTTTTATCTAACGTTTGACAACACTCTTATCAAACGTTGGATAATACTTTTATCAAACGTTGGATAATGCCTTTGTCAAACGTTGGATAATACTTTTGTCAGCGGTTTGAAAAACCCTGAAAATAATATTCGTTTACAATGTGTGGACGTGTGCCTCACGATTGTTGGGTGTTTGACAGATGCTCGACAGGTGCTTTGTAAGCCCGAATATGAATCGTTGAATGTGATGATAAAGCTTTGTTATACAGTAAATTGTAGAAATGTGACGTTCGGTGCTGAATACTTTTGTGAAGACGGAAGTTATGGTATTCTACCTTTGATGTATTGTGCCGGCAATCTATTAGTTTTATTGTCAAATTGTAACAAGGCAAATCATGATTCGGAAGAAGTCGAATACGTAGATAGATAACAATGGAAAAAGAAGAACCGCTTGACTGGTCCTCAGCGGATGGGTCAAGCGGTTTTACCCTAAAAACAAACCTAAAATTCCAATACTAATGTTCTGTTTTATGTCAAATGTGTTTCCTATTTAGCTTTAATTTTAAAGGTAAATTCACGGTCTGCATAGTGGAGACGATATTTCTCCATTGGTTTTGCTCCCCAACTGTCAATGCATCCCAAACCATATTGGCGTTGCTGAATGTGAAGCTGAACAAGTCCTTTTTCTACCAAGTCGCCACTATGTTGTCCCCAAGCATGCTCTTTCTTGATGCCAGCATCCAAATCTTCTACCAAGTATGGAATGGCGCTGCACTCCATGGGGGCGTTGCCTTCGAAGGTCAGTCCCTTGCCAGTAGCGGGATTGAAGATAGAGAAATAGCGGATGTCGGTATGGTTACCGCTCTCTTGTGGACGAACGTATGGATAATACTCATCCTTCACGTTAGCCTCATATTTGCCGATAAAGGCTGAAGAGTGGCGGTCGATATAGTTTTCTTCGGGACCTCTGCCGTAGTATTCCAACTTAGAGAATGTTTCGGGCATCTGTAACTGCATACCATATCTGAACAGATCGGCTACCTTAGCCTCCTTGTCGGTGGTCATCTTCTCGGTGACAATCACCTCGCCGGCGGTATTGATGCGATAGGTAAGCATCAGCTGTGCCTTCACTTCAGGCATGTCAAACTGGGCGGTAAGCACCACGTTGTCTGTGCCGACAGACTTGTTGAATGAGGTCAACTTCATCTGTGGATTTCTCCAAACGCGCAACTCTTTCTGCAGAGATGCGCCAAAGTCGTTGTCGGTAGGTGCACGCCAGAACTCAGGCTTCATGCTTTCGCGGAACTTCAGCATGGGTTCGCCATCCACATCGAGATAGTCAATCATACCTGTAGCCTTGCCAATTGTGACAGTCATTCTGTTGGCAGTCACTTTCACATAGGCGTTGGTTTCTTCCACCTCAATGTTGCTTGCAGCTTGCATCTTGCCGTTTTTGGCAGGTGCTTCGGCCATTTTTGGAGCCTCCAGTTTGTCGAACTGATACTCGCTGACAACGAATTGCTGGCGTGAAGTCACTTGGCCTTTATCAACCAGAGCTTCTGTACCGTCGCTGGCAAATGCGAAGTTGACGGTGATTTCCTCTTTGGCATGTTTCGATTCTGCCTCGCCAATAGCATATTTCAAAGCGTCGCTTTTGATCAGCTTGGTGGTCTGAGGAGCGATACCCTTTGCCTCTGGAATCTCAACAACGGTGAGTTTCTGACCGTTGGCATAGACGGTGGCAGTCAGATTCTGGTTATCGGTGGTCTTGAAGAAATTCTCATTATACACCTTGAATGCACCGTTTACAGCATCGAAATCGTTAATCCAGATGTTCTGATGATAATACTGAATCTCATGAGCGTGAGGATTCAAACGACGGTCGGGAGCAATGATGCCATTGCAGTTGAAGTTGTAGTCGCTGGCAGGATAGCGACCGTAGTCGCCACCATAGGTGAAGATTTCCTTACCGGTGATGGGGCTCTTGTCGCGCAGACCCTGATCTACAAAGTCCCAGATGTAACCACCTTGGTATTTTGGATACTTGCGGATGAGATCCCAATACTCCTTGAAACCTCCTTCTGAGTTACCCATGGCATGGGCATATTCACACTGGATGTAGGGCTTTGTGCCATCGCTTTGGCAATACTTCTCGCTTTCTTTATAGTCAACATACATAGGACAATGGATGTCAGTCTTGCTGTCGTATCCGCCACGCTCATACTGTACGGGGCGTGTGGTGTCTTGTGCTTTCACCCAATCATAGGCTTTTTCAAAGTTGATGCCATAACCACCCTCATTACCCAAGCTCCATATGATGATAGAAGGATGGTTGATGAAGTTTTTCACATTGCCTTCATTGCGCTCAATGTGGGGCAGGAGGTATTCTGGGAATTTAGCAAGCGACTTCTCGCCGTAGCCCATACCATGTGTCTCGAGGTTTGCCTCGGCAGTGATATACAATCCGTATTCATCGCAAAGGTCGTACCAACGTGGGTCGTCTGGGTAGTGGCAGGTGCGAACAGCATTGATGTTCAGTTGCTTCATAATCTTGATGTCCTGAATCATGCGCTCTACGCTAACCAGATAACCCCCGTCTGGATCTACTTCATGACGGTTGGCACCCTTGATGAGGATAGGTTGTCCGTTGACCAGCAATTGTGCATTCTTGATTTCCACGTTGCGGAAACCGATCTTCTGTGGAATCACTTCCAATATGCCCTGCTTGTTTTTCAGCGTAATAAATGCTTTGTAGAGGTTGGGAGTCTCGGCAGTCCATGCCTTTACGTTAGGCACTTTGATAGTACCCTGCGCTCCAGAGGCCTCGGCAATCTGTTTGCCATCCTTGTCAAACAAGGCAATCGCAACATCGGTCTTACCGCCCTTCAGCGAAACGTTATAGTTCAACACGCCGTCGCGATAGTTGTTTTCCAGTCCAGCATCCAAGCGGATGTCGGCAGCATGCAGTTTGGGACGTGCATAGAGATAAACTTCGCGTGCGATACCCGTAAAGCGCCAGAAGTCTTGGTCTTCGAAATAGGAACCGTCACACCAGCGCATCACCTGCATGGCAATCAGGTTTTTGCCAGGTTTGAGATATTTGGAGATGTTGAATTCAGCAGCAACCTTGCTGTCTTCGCTATAGCCTACATACTTACCGTTGACCCAAAGAGTCAGGTTGCTTGTAGCAGAACCTACGTGGAAATATACGTCTTTGCCTTTCCAATCCGTGGGAAGGTCGAATGTGCGACGGTAAGAACCGGTATAGTTGTTGGTCTCGCTGATATAAGGTGGATTAGGGTCAAACTGAGTTGCCCACGCATAGCCCACGTTTTTATAGGTGGCATCACCGTAACCGTTCAGTTCGAAAAGTCCGGGAACGGGGAAGTCTTTCCACTTTGAATCGTCATAGTTGACTGCATAGAAATTTGCGGGACGCTTGTTGTGGTCCTTTACAAAATTGAATTTCCACATGCCCTCCATCGAAAGATAGTTGGCAGACTCCTTTTTGTCAAAGCCTTGAGCCTTGTCCTGCGACTCGTATGCAAAGAAAGATGCACGACGCGGTTCGCGGTTTTGCTGATTGATGTCCACATTTTGCCAGCGTGACTCATTCTGAGCCCATAGGCCAGTACTTACAGAAAGCATGGCGAGGCAAAGCGATACTTTTACAATTCTTCTGAAATTCATAGATCTATAATTATTGTTTTAAATTATCTGAATAGTTGAGAGCCACCAACAGCGGTAAACTCCTTTTCGTTGTCTTTACGCATTTCAATAGCGGTACTGCTCCACCATGAAGGCCATCCTCCAATGATATTTGCCAAGAAGACAACCTTGATGGGGTGTAACCCTTTGGCCAATGCCACAGAGCTGTCGTTCATCGTACTTGCCTTTACGTCGCCTTCGTTGTTGACGACGAGCTTGTTGTCAATCCATACTTGTTCCAGACGCGACGAGAGGTAATACACTCCGTCCTCAGGAATGTTGATGTAACCTTCGGCAATAGCAGCGTAATTGTTAGCTCCGCGCAGCGTAGCACCATCATCTTTACGCTGGATTTTAATCTGTTCCAGATTGCTGATAATGGATTTTTCCCATTCTGCATCAGTCCAGTTCAGGTCATCAACCTTTAGGAAATTACCCTTCACACGACTCATCTGCAATCCAGATTTTACACCATCAATCTTAATGGCAGGTGCATAGGTCTGCTTTTCAACATTGACTGTTCTGATGCGGCTCATCTTGCCGGAAGGCAAAACCGTTGCAATCTTGATGATGGTATTGTCGCTTACCTTGATGGGCGAGGTGTAGATGGTTGACGATGGAGTAGGAGTGGTACCGTCAAGCGTATAAACCATCTTGATAGGACGTGAGGTGGTGAAGGTCACCGTAGTGTCTTTAGTGATGACGACCTTGTCGCAAGAACCCCATGGCTGTTCGGGCAATGGGATATGATAGCGCACGCGATGTTCGTCAAGACGTATGCTGTTGACATCCAAACGGCGGCTGAAATCCTCGAAATTCTTGCGATTCATGGGCGACCATGCAATCTCTGCAAGTGCCAGCGCACGTGGATACATCATGTATTCCATTTTGGCATTGGTGTACATATACTCCGACCAGTTGTTGCATTGTACGCCCAAGATATGATGAGCCAGTCCCAACGACTTGATGGTGTCGGGCACAGGATTGTAATTGTATGTTGCCGACAGATATCTGGGAGGACTTGGGATGGTCACGGGCTCCACTTTGCTGTCGCCCTGATACCAGTCAAGATACATGCCGTCGCTTCCAGGAGTCATGATGACGTCATGTTTCTGCATGGCAGCCTGTATTCCACCTTCCGTTCCGCGCCACGACATCACGGTAGCATTATCGCTCAAGCCACCTTCCAATATTTCGTCCCAACCGATAATCTTTCTGCCGTAGCCCTCCAGCATCTTTTCTACGCGCTTGATAACATAACTTTGCAGTCTTTCTTCAGCAGAATGTTTGCCGTCGGCCTGTAAGCCTTCGCTTTCTATGCGCTTCTGACAGGCAGGACAACTCTTCCAGCTGGTCTTCGGACACTCGTCACCGCCGATATGGAAATACTTGCCGGGGAAGAGCGGCACAATCTCTTTAAACAGGTCGTCTAAGAAATTGAACATATCTTCCTTACCTGGACACATCACGATATCCTCAATGCCCCAGACTGTGCGTGGAGTCCATTGCTCACCTTTGCAGGACAGATAGGGGTAGGCTGCAATGGCTGCCATCATGTGGCCGGGGAGGTCTATCTCTGGAATGACGGTAATATAGCGCTTTGCAGCATAGTCAACGATAGACTTAATATCTTCCTGAGTATAGAAACCGCCGTAGGTAGAACCGTCGCCTTCGGTGCGCAGACTGCCAATAGAGGTAAGTTTGGGATATTTCTTGATTTCTATGCGCCAGCCTTGGTCCTCGGTGAGGTGGAAGTGCATCGTGTTTACCTTGAACATGGACATCAGATCCAACTGTTTCTTCACATTCTCCACCGTGATGAAATGGCGGCATGGGTCGAGATGGAAACCGCGATAGCCGAAACGTGGGGCATCTGTGATGTCGCAACATTGTGCAGCCCACTTTACTCCGCTTACCATAACGGGACTTTCTATCTGCGCAGGCAACAGTTGCATAAAGCTCTGCATGCCGTAGAAAGCACCTTTGCCAGTCTTCGCCTTGATGACCACACCTTTGGAAGTGACCGTGAGGCGGTAACCTTCGTCTGCCATCTTCAAGGAGGGAGTGATTTGTATGGAGATATGTCCCTTCTTCTCGCCAAGACTTACGGCATATCCTGTTGAGGCTTTTAGCTTGTCGGCAAGATATTGGGCTATGTTTCTGCCTTCGGGCGTTTGATAGGAGATGGTTACTGTTTGTGGTAACACAAATTCCCCTTTCATGACCTGCGTCTTGACAGGAACAGGGATGATATTGACATCGGCAGCGCATGCTGGAGTGGTGTTACCACCCAGCATTATAGCGCAAACTGTCAACGAACAAAATATCTGATGAATCTTTTTCATGTTCATGATTAGTATTGTTAGTTGTTTTATCTTATAACGGTTTGTATTCTACGAAGGCTTCCATAGCCTCATAGCAAGCCAGTCCTAAATGGTCATAGAGCTTTGCTGTAGCGCGGTTGCGGTCTTCGGCTCTCTGCCAGAACAGGCGTTCATCGTTCCCTAAGAATGGTGCACTCTCCATTTGGGATTGGTGCTTGAGAATAGAGTTGCGCTTTGCTCTCAATTCCTCTGGACTAAGTGGAACGCACATCTCGATATTCTCTATTTCCCATTCTGCCCATGCACCACGGTACATCCAGATACGGCAGTTTTTCAACCACTCAGCACCTGCTTCCTTCTCAAGATCGATGGCTGCGAGTACCGCATCGGTACATTTCTTGTGTGTGCCATGAGGATCGGCAAGGTCGCCTGCTACATAAATCTGATGAGGCTTTACCTTCTGCAATAGTGCTCTTACGATTTCTACGTCCTTTTCGGTCATAGGCAACTTTTCTATCTTACCGCTTTCGTAGAAAGGCAAATCAAGGAAGTGTACGTGGTCGAGGGGTATTTGATTGTAAGTGCATGCGGTACGAGCTTCACCGCGACGTATCAATCCCTTGATGGTCAGCACGTCTTTAGTGTCGAAGTCACTTTCTTTCTTGTTGGCAAAGAACGACTTGATTTCTTTGTATTTGGTAGAGATGACACTATCCTTAGAGTCGGTGAAGAGCTGGTTGAAGCCGTTGATGAAGTGCATGAATCGTGTAACTTCCTCGTCGCCAACAGCAATATTTCCCGAAGTTTCATAGGCCACGTGTACGTCGTGATTCTGTTGTACCAATCGACGAATGGTGCCGCCCATAGAAATCACGTCGTCATCGGGGTGTGGGGAGAATACGATGACGCGCTTGGGGTATGGGGTAGAGCGCTCTGGACGATAGGTGTCGTCGGCATTGGGCTTACCGCCGGGCCAGCCTGTGATAGTATGCTGCAGATCGTTGAAAATCTTGATATTGGCGTTATAGGCAGAACCGTATAGGGCCAAGAGTTCGCTCAATCCGTTCTCGTTATAGTCTTTATTGGTCAGTTTCAATATGGGTTTGCCGATTTTCTGGCAGAGCCAAACCAAGGCAGAACGGATCATCTTGTCTGTCCATTGGCAAGATGTGACCAGCCAGGGGTGTACGATGCGGGTAAGTTGGCATGCTGCGCCTAAGTCAAGAACAACATGAGCATCTGGGTGAGTCTGTAGAAATGACGCAGGAAGTGTGTCGGTGAAAGAGTTTTCCACTACTTTCTGCATGATCTCTGCCTTTTCCTCACCCCACGCGGTAAGATATACGGTCTTGGCAGAAAGCAGGGTGGCAATACCCATGGTGAGTGAGCAGGGAGGGATGGTCTCCTTGGTTTTCTCACTTGCTTCCATTTCCTCACGTGAGGTGTTGCCTATCAGAATGATACGGGTCATCGACTGGATGCTTGATCCTGGTTCGTTGGCTGCAATGTTTCCTGAACGGCCAATGCCGATAAGGGCAATGTCTAAACCACCGAACGACTTGATGCGCTGTTCGTAAAGGCGGCAGCAATCCTGTACGCTCTCTTGCGCTACAAAACCGTCAAGCGTGAAGATGTTTTGTTCTTCAATATCTATATGGTCGAGGAAATGCTCCTTCAACTGGTTGATGCAGCGGATAGAACTGTCCTTCTGGAGCGGATAGTATTCATAGGCGTTGAATACGACTACATTGCGGAAACTCAGTTTCTTTGTCTGATAACGGCGGATAAGTTCTTCATAGACTGCGCTGAGCGACGAACCTGTGCCCAATGCCATTACATAAAACTTTCCTTCATGTTGTGCTGCTTTGATGCCGGCTTCGATTCCGTCGGCAACATGACTGGCACCTTCTGCCATAGAGGCAAAGATGTCGGTATGAATCTTCTCCATTCTGGAGATTTCGGAGTATTCTACAGTAGTCTTTGGTTTGTAGAATTCAACCGGAACTTTGTTAAGTACGATCTGTGAACTAAGATTGAGTCTCATAGTCAATATCAATTTTAAATAGGATGTCTTTTTAGTCTTTATACTCTCGTCACAGTTTTGCTAAACATGTTTAGTTCAATTCATGGCTTGAGGATAACTTTCTGTTGTTGTTATATATCTGATGAGGTCTGTTAGTTGTTTATTTTAAGTCCCATGCTATGGCTGAGGCACCCAAAATGGCGGCTTTAGCACCATCAAGACCGCTCATCAAGAATCTGGCCTTACCTTTATATAATGAAAGGACATTTTCGTTATACGCTTCTTCTATCGGACGGAGCAACAGTTCGCCTGCCTGGGCAAGACCGCCGAAGAAGATGAATGCTTCGGGACTTAGGAATGTTGCGATATTGGCGCATGCGATACCGATTCTTCTTCCTGTCTGTTTGAATACTTCTTGAGCCATGGTGTCTCCTGCCATTGCTGCTTTATATACTTCGTATGATGTGAGCTTGTCGGTGGCAATATCTCTCAGAATGGTGGCTTCTGACGATTCTTCCAACATGGCTATTGCTGTGCGTACTACTCCCGTTGCAGAACAATAGGTTTCAAGGCAACCTTTTCTGCCGCAGCCGCAGGGTCTTCCGTCTGGCTCAACAATCATGTGGCCCAACTCTCCGGCAAATCCGTCGAATCCGTAGATGAGTTGACCGTTGGCCACAATTCCTGAACCTACGCCTGTGCCTAATGTCAGTTCTACAAAGTTGTTCATGCCAACAGCCACTCCATATTTCATCTCGCCCATGGCTGCAGCCTTGGCGTCGTTGGTCACTACAACGGGGATTCCTAATTCGTTGACAAACATATTGGCTAATGGCACAATACCTTTGGCCCAAACCAGATTTGCTGCGTGTTCTATAGTGCCTTTGTAATAGTTACCGCATGGAGCACCAATGCCCATGGCACGGATCTTTTCCATACCACCGACTTGTTCGGCTATCTGTTTGACAGCTTTTACAGATTCCATGACATACTGATCTACACTTGGGTAAGCTTGTGTCTTGATAGAAGTAGTGGCTATAATCTCGCCTTTGCTATCGACGACACCAAACACGGAATTGGTTCCTCCCAAATCCAAGCCTATCACTAAAGATTTTGTGCCGTATTCCATAATTCAATTGCCTTATTGTTTTTGCTTGAGTAATCCCGTTGATGGGTGCTAAATACTCGTTTATAAACTAATTTATTAACAGTTACACAATAACTAAAATATTTTATTTTGCAAAGTTACAAGTTTTATCATATAATGCAAGCGTTTTATGGTTAATATTTCTAAAACGTATCATTTTTTTTCTGAGATGAGGTCTTAATGGCTTGAAATCGTTGCGTTTTTGCTTGTGCTGGGCCTGTTTGTAGTGGCTTGTGGATGGTGGGTGCTCGATTGAGCGTTTGTGGTTTTAGTCATTTGCATGTGAAAATTTGGTTTGTTTTTCACAAGTGAATTGATTTTCTTTATCTTCGGGATGGTTTCGGGATGTCTTCGGGTTGTGGTTGGTTGTGCGTGTGAGGTGTTTTTGTGCAAATCCAAAGTAAGTCCCAACTGCCTCCCAAGTAAGTCTCATTTATTAGCAGAAGGTCATGGGAGTATGCTGGGAGAAATTGTTGGTGTGTAACGTATGATGCGTTTGTTTGTGTAAAAACAAGTCTGTGCTTCTTTGCTTGTATTCTATATATAATTAAGGTATAGGGTGAATTGTTGCTGAAAAGTTTAGATGAAAACAGATAATTTTTACCGGTTTAAGATTTATTAACTACAAAAAGATAGTTATGAATATTAAAAAAGACTATCTTTGCAAATAAAAAATATTATTTATGCATTGCGACATAATTAAAAATATTAAAAATATAAACAAGAAATCCTCAACTCAAGGGCGTATATTGGAGAAATTTGTCTCGCAAGGTGCCTTTACAATACCTGAGATGTCGAAGGCGGTTGGAGTAAGTCTTCCTACTACTACATGCGCCATCAACGAACTCATGAAGGCAGGGCTTGTAAGAGAGGCAGGGAAGAAAGATAACTCTGCCGGACGCATACCAATGGTCTATGACCTCATGCCGACAGCTGGCTATTTCGTGGGTGTGAATCCAGAAATGGACTGTTTGGCTCTTGCTGCAAGTGACTTCTGCGGCAATCTGATTACAGAAAAGGTAACAGTACCTTATATATATGAGAATACTCCAGAGAATCTGGAGCGTGTGGCAGAGATTATCAACGAGTTTATTGCTATGCTGCCTTTCGCTAAAGAGCAGATCCTGCAGATTTGTGTGAATGTGGCAGAGCGCGTTAATCCTTTTGAAGGAAATGCCTACAACATGTTTACCTTCCTTGAAGATTCGCTGGCAAGCAGACTGACAAAGCTCGTACAGATTCCTGTCTGCATCGAAAACGACACAAGAAGCATGACATTTGCTGAATTTATCAAGGGACGAAGCAAAGGATTGAAAAATGTCATCTTTGCCAATGTATGTTGGGGAATGGCTATCGGAATCATCGTTGATGGTAAACCCTACTACGGAAAGTCGGGATATTCTGGCGAATTTGGACACATGACAGCCTATAATAATAACATCATCTGCCATTGCGGAAAGATCGGTTGCATAGAAACAGAAGTTTCAGGAAGGGCACTTAAGAGAAAACTGACAGAGAAAATCTTGAATGGAAAGACGTCAATCCTCTCTGATAAGGTGCTCAATAAAAAAGAGGAACTCACCATGCAAGACCTTCTCGACGCTATCGCCAAAGAAGATGTGCTCAGCCTTGCAACGCTACAGAACATCGCTGACGAACTTGGTAAACAGCTGGCTGGTGTCATCAACATCTTCAATCCAGAAATGTTGGTCATCGGTGGAGAAATGTCAGTAACAGGCGATTACCTCACACTTCCGGTAAGGATGGGCATTAAGAAATTCTCACTTAACATCATGAATGAGGATTCGCAGATAGTGACCTCAAGCCTCAAAGGACTTGCCGGCATTACAGGAGCCTGCCTCATGGCAAGATACAGGCTGTTGAATAAACTATAATAAATAAAATATCAATAACTTAAAATAACCAACTTGTAAATATGAAGAAGTATCTTCTCTTTGCATTCTTATTGCAAATGACAGCAGTTGCAGTTCATGCGCAGCGCAACACCAAAGCGGTGGAGCCTGTACTTCCTGTTCCTACTGCTAAGCAAGTGGAATGGCAGAAAATGGAAACTTATGCCTTCATCCACTTTGGTCTCAATACATTCAACGATAAGGAATGGGGATATGGCAATACTGATGTGAAGACATTCAATCCCAAAAAGTTGGATTGTGAACAGTGGGCAAAGACCTTGGTTGCCGCAGGTATGAAGGGCGTAATTATTACTGCCAAGCACCATGATGGCTTCTGTCTTTGGCCAACACATACCACCGACTATTGTATCCGCAATACTCCATACAAAAACGGAGAGGGCGATATCGTTGGAGAACTATCCAAGGCATGTGAGAAATACGGACTGAAATTCGGAGTTTATCTCTCTCCATGGGACAGAAACCAAGCCAGTTACGGATCTCCTTATTATATAAAACTCTATCAGCGCCAACTCAAAGAGTTGCTCAGCAACTACGGCGAACTTTTCGAAGTTTGGTTTGATGGAGCCAACGGAGGAGACGGATGGTACGGAGGTGCCGAAGAGATGAGAACCATCGACAGAAGAAACTATTATGATTTCCCAAGAATATTCGAGATTGTGGATAGTCTCCAGCCTAAAGCTACCATATTTGGTGATGGTGGACCCGGTTGCCGATGGGTTGGCAACGAAAATGGATTTGCTGGCGAAACATGTTGGTCGATGATACCGTCGAATACCGTATATCCTGGTTTCAAAGACTATAAGCAGTTGCAATTCGGATGGGAAACAGGCGACCAGTGGACACCTGCAGAGTGTGACGTATCTATTCGTCCGGGGTGGTTCTATCATGAAAATGAAGATACTAAGGTGAAAACCACAGAAGATCTCTGTAATCTCTACTATAAGAGTGTAGGACATAACGCAACTATGCTGCTCAATTTCCCAGTAGATAAAAACGGACTTATCAATCCAGTAGATTCTGCCAATGCAGTAAACTTCTACAAGAAGATACAACAGGAACTGGCTGTCAATTTGCTGAAAGAAATCACTCCAAAGGTAGATAGCCATCAGGGAAGCCACATCGCAAAGAATATTACCGACGGTAAGTATGATACATTCTGGGCAAGCAAGAATATTAAAGGTGCCAGCGTAGAGTTCCAACTCGGCAAAGCCAAAGAGATTTCTCGCCTCATGCTTCAAGAATATATTCCGTTGGGACAACGCATCAAAAGCTTCTCAGTATATTATCTGCAAGGTAAGAATTGGGTCAAGCTCGATCCGCAGGAAGAAACAACTACCGTAGGTTACAAGAGAATCCTTCGTTTTGAAAAGGTTACTACCAACGGTCTGCGTATCGTATTCGACGATGCACGAGGATGCCCATGTATCAACAATATTGCAGCCTATTAAATAAGCAACATATATTTGAATAAAATCAATATCAACTATTAATAACAAAAAAAAACAAAAAAACCTATGAACAAAAGAGCAAATTTGTATTTTGCAGCGCTTTTAGGTGTTATGTCGCCTTTATGCTCTGCTTCTGCACTGGCAGCTCAAAGCAATTCACCTATTGTCACAGCTACACAGCAGCAAACCTCATGCACAGGTAATGTGAAGGACGCTTTCGGCGAACCTGTTATTGGCGCGACAATACGAGTAGAAGGCCAAGCAGGCGGTACCATCACAGACCTCGATGGTAACTTTACTCTCGACAATGTAGCGAAAGGTGCGAAAATCACCATTACCTATATTGGTTACAAAACTCAGACTATCACATGGAACGGTGGCGCTATCAACGTAACCATGGAAGATGACGCTAACATGCTTGAAGAAACCGTTGTAATCGGTTACGGTACTGTGAAGAAGGCCGACTTGGCAGGTTCTGTTGCCGTAATGGACAGCAAGAGCTTCAAAGACCAGCCTGTTGCACGTATCGAAGATGCCCTCAACGGACGTATGTCTGGTGTGCAGGTTATGTCAAGTGGCGTTCCTGGTGGAGCCATGAAGATTCGTGTTCGTGGTACCAGTTCTGTTAATAAGAGCAACGATCCTCTTTATGTAGTTGACGGTATCGTTCGCGAAACAGGTCTTGAGGGTATCAACCCTGAGGATATCCAGAGCATTCAGGTATTGAAAGACGCTTCTTCAACAGCCATCTATGGTGCACGTGGTGCCAATGGTGTTGTTATGGTACAGACCAAGACCGGTAATGCTGGTGCTACCGTTGTGACTTTCGATGCTAATGTTGGCTTCTCAAATGCATATAGTGTGCCTGAGGTTATGGGTACTAAGGAGTATGCCGAGGCATTGGTTAACTATAAAGGTGTTGACCGTAATTCTGTTGCCGACTACATCAACGGCACCAAGCCAGGTATCGACTGGATGGATCAACTGCTCCATACTGGTGTAACACAGAACTATAAGGTTGCCGTGTCAAAGGGTAACGAAGGCACACAGACTTATTTCTCTGCCAACTATATGGATCAGACCGGTGTGGTACGTGATACTCAGTCAAAGCGTTATTCTGTTAAGATGAACATCCACAACAAGGTATTCGATTGGCTCGAACTTACTGCCGATGCTAACCTTTCACGTACAGAGAATAGTGGTGCTGCCGGATTCGGACAGAATCAGTCGAACCCCATTTGGATCGGTTTGAACTATTCTCCCACTATGGAGATGCATTCTTCAAACGGTGCTTACAACAAAGACCCATACAACTGTATCCAGGAAAACCCATGGGGAGCTATCCATGAGAATCAGAGCGACCGCAACCGTACAATGGTTAACGGACACGTTGATTTGAAGTTTAACATCGCCAAGGGCCTGACCTTCACCACTACCAACGCTGTTGATTACAACGACTACAAGTGGTACACCATGGGTTCTAAGTATGTGAACGGTTCAACATCTATGGGCAACAACAACGCTCAGGTGCTGGCTCTTCAGAGCACAAACAACCTTACCTATACAGGCAAATGGGGCGACCACAACCTCGTAGCAACTGGTGTATGGGAAGCTGCAAGCAACGAGACTCGTATGATGGGTATTACAGGTAGCAACCTCGCTCACGAAGTTCTTGGCTACTGGAATGTTAAAGATGCTGCTTCACGCGATGCAAGCAACAGCATCAGCAAGTGGACCATGCTCTCTGGTGTAGCCCGCGTGATGTATAACTACGCAGACCGCTACATGGTGACCGGTACATTACGTGCCGATGGTTCAAGCCGCTTCACCAATAAGAAATGGGGTTACTTCCCATCAATCGCAGCAGCATGGACCGTTTCTAACGAGAAATTCTGGGAACCACTCCGCGACGCAGTTGAATACCTCAAGGTTCGTGCAAGCTATGGTGTTATCGGTAACCAGGACATTACTCCATACTCTACTCTCGGTGCATTGAGCACAACATCTTTCAACTATGGTATGATTTCAAATACCACCGGTTACTGGATTGGCGACCTCGCTACTCCTGATCTGACTTGGGAAAAGGTTAATCAGTTTGACTTCGGTATCGACCTCGGTCTTCTCCACGGTCGTTTGAACCTCGGTCTCGACTTCTTCTACAAGAAGACAACCGATGCTCTGCTCCGTCAGACCACTATCGACTACGCTGGTAGCGCTGGTTTCTGGACAAACGCAGGTGAAGTTACCAACAAGGGTGTTGACTTGACCGTTACCGCACATATTCTCCAGACCAAGGATCTCCATTGGACATCAACCCTCAATGCAAGCTATCTGAAGAACGAGGTTACCAAGCTGACCGCTCAGAGCCCACGCCTCTATGGTTACAAACCCGCTCCTGGTACTGTTGACGAGTGTACTATCATCACCGTAGGAGAGGCTATCGGTTCATTCTATGGCTTCAAATGGGCAGGTCTTCAAAAGAATGCCGAGGGCCAGTGGATTGACACTTATTACAATGCCAAAGGCGAAGTAACTGCAACACCTGATGCTTCTACCGACCGTTTCGTACTTGGTCACGCAAATCCAGACTTCACCTTCGGTTGGAACAACTCTATCACTTATAAGAATTGGGAGTTCAATGCATTCTTCAATGCAGCCTTCGGTGCTAAGCGCCTCAACCTTGTACGCTTCACAATGAACAGCACTCCTGGTGCATCTAAGTTCGTGACCGATAAGGATTACTTCTCAGAGGTTGGTAAGACCATGCCTACTCTCGGTGCTGAAAACAAGATCTACGGTAACTCAGACAAGTGGTTGGAAAACGCAAACTACTTGCGTTGTGAGAATGTCAGCGTAGCTTATACCTTGCCACGCTCAATGATGAAGTTTGCAGACGTTCGTCTGTCACTCTCAGCTCAGAACCTCTTCACTTTGACAGGTTACAAGGGTATGGATCCTGCCGGAGCTTCATTCTCTGACAACAATGTCGATAACAACAACGGTATTGACATGGGTACCTATCCAAATCCACGCACCTTCACCTTCGGTGTACGTCTGACCTTCTAACTATATACATTATTAACTTAAACAAAAAAACAATATGAAATCTAAGATATTATTTGTTTGCCTTTTCGCTGCATCGGTACTTCCGGTAACCACATCTTGTGGCGATTTCCTGGATGAGGATCCTAAAGGCTTGTTGTCAAAGGACAACTACTTCACAGTCCAGCAGGACATTGACATGGCGATGAACACTCTTTATGAGAAAATCAATCAGACCCAGTCATGGACCAACCCCATGTATCCACAGTGGCAGGGTGATGATATGACCGCCAATCCTGGCTCAAACAAGCAGGCTGTTGCCGAACTTGACGCCTTCAGTTCAGTTGGAGACAACAAAGGTGTAAAAGATGCATGGAACCAGCATTTCAATGTAATCAAGGCTGCCAACTTCATCATCGATGGTGTTGAAAAGACTCCAGTGGATCAGAGTGAAATCAATATTGCCCTTGGTAACGCTTTGTATTGGCGTGCATACGGTTACTTCTATCTTGTACGTGTATTCGGTCCGGTGCCTTTGCTTCTGAAGACCGCATCAAGCACAGATATTGCCGAAGAGTTCAGCAAATTATCTCCTTCAAGCGTAGAGGAAGTTTATAATCAGATTGTAGCTGACTTGGAAAAGGCAGAGACCTTGCTTCCTACTGGTTATACCGATGCTCCCCGTCATCACGATGGTATCGATGCTTGGATAACTAAGCAGGCCACTCAAGCCACTCTCTCTGCTGTTTATATGGCAATGGCTGGTTACCCACTCAACAAGGGTACTGAATATTATGCAAAGGCAGCAGCTAAAGCAAAGGCAGTTATTGACAACAACGCTACCTATGGTTTCTATAACGATCCCTCATGGAGCCACGTCTATTCAATGGCTCACAACTACAACAAGGAAACCCTCGTTGGTATTGACAACAACTGGGTGAATGGTTCATGGGACCACGACTCTGAGTTGACATCATGCAACCGCTTCGAAGGACTCGGCGACGGTGGTTGGGGTGACGCCTGGGGAGAGATTGCTTTCTGGAAACGCTACCCAGAGGGACCACGTAAGGATGCAGTCTATGCTCCTAAAATCACCTTCCAGGAGGATGTTAAGGATGTTGGTCCAGTGATCACTAAGACTTGCAACTGGTGGGATCTTGACGAAGCAGGCAAACCTGTAGTAGAGGCTTACCATCCTATGTTCTCTATCTATACCACCAACTGTGTTCCTGGTAATGCATGGGTAGAACTCGCTGCTCCATACGATTACACTAAGCCCAACTATATGAACATGACCAACGGACGTCGTCATCGTCTTATCCGTTACGCAGAAGTTCTGTTGTGGTATGCTGAGAGTGCAGCCCGTTCAGGTGGCGACCTCGCTAAAGCCAAGTCTTATTTGAAGGAAGTACGCCAGCGTGCTGTTACCGATTACGAGAACGTAACCCTCAGCGATGGTACTACTGTTAAGATTGACGACATGACCGCAGCTCAGCTTGCAGAGGCTTGCTACATCGAGCATGGATGGGAAGTTGCAGGTCAGTGGACACAGATGGTAACCCGTCGTGCCGACGAACTTCGCATGAACGAGTTGAAGAAGAACTTCGACTACCGTCTTGCCAACAATGAGATTGTTGTTCACAAAGACGCAAACGGCAAGGAGTACAAGGCCAAGGAAAGTGTTAATATCACCAAAACTACTTGGGATGAGGTTAATTCAATCTACTGCCCATACCCAACCATCGAGGTTGAGAAGAACCCCAACTTGAAGCGATAAACTCTTTTAGCACATAAGATCATCACATTACTTGACATCTAACAAGTAGTAGTGTTCTTTAAAACATGAAGAGGGTGTGCCAAGTGTGTTGGCACTCCCTCTTTTCTACATGACGAATAAACATCGTAAAACACGCTACAGAAATTCATCTACTGATTATTAACTATACATAAACATGATGCGTAAAGACAACCGCAACCCCATCAATCGCTCGTTATTGGCAATGGCAGCTGTGCAGCTGATGCCGTTGGCAGCATTTGCCCAACAGGCTGGCGAACGCCCCAATATCCTGTATATCATGTGTGACGACCATGCCATGCAGGCCATTAGTGCTTATGGAAGTGCCATCTCGCGATTGGCGCCCACGCCCAATATCGACCGTTTGGCAGAACGGGGAATGAGGTTCAACGAGGCTTTTGTGGAGAATTCGTTATCCACTCCCAGCCGTGCTTGTCTGATGACGGGGCTGTATAGCCATCAGAACGGACAACGTCAGTTGGCAGAGGGTATCGATACCACCAAGACGTTTTTCTCTGAGCTGTTGCAACATGCGGGCTATGAGACAGCGGTGGTAGGCAAGTGGCACATGTCGTGTCGGCCCAAAGGTTTTGACTTCTATCATGTATTAAACGACCAAGGCCAGTATTATAATCCGACTTTTGCATCTACTGGCCATTATGGTGATTACAAGCAGGAAATGGGCTATGTCACCGATCTTATTACCGACCATGCCATCGAGTATTTGGATCATAGGGATAAGTCCAAGCCCTTCTGTCTTATGGTACATCACAAGGCTCCGCATCGACTGTGGATGCCCAGTACGAAATATGTGGGTAAGTATGGAAACGTTGATTTCCCATTGCCCGAAACCTTCTGGGACGACTACGCTACGCGCGGTTCAGCAGCATCCACCCAAAAGATGTCTATCGACCAATATATGGAACCCGTGCGCGATCTGAAGGTCCCCGAACTCTACGACCCTTCCACTCCCGAAGGCCGCGACTCCTATGCCGGGTTGATGAGTGAGATGAACCGCATGACTCCACAGCAGCGTGAAGCCATCGATGCTTACTATATGCCCCGCAACAGAGATTTTCTCCGCAGCAATCTGTCGGGCAAGGCACTTGTTGAGTGGAAATATCAGAATTATATCCGCGACTATATGGCTGTTATCGCCTCTGTTGATGAGAGTGTTGGTCGCCTTTTAGATTATCTCGATCGCAATGGCTTGACCGACAATACCGTTGTTGTCTATACCTCCGACCAAGGTTTCTATATGGGCGAACACGGTTGGTTCGACAAGCGTTTTATGTATGAAGAGTCGTTCCACACACCCCTTATCATCAGTTATCCCAACCACATCCCGTCGGGAAGCCAATGCAACCAAATGGTGCAGAATATCGATTTTGCTCCCACCTTCCTTGGTTTGGCAGGTCTGGCAAAGCCCGCCTATATGCCAGGCACATCGCTCCAGCCCCTGTTTGGCGCCCGACCTGTGAAGAAGTGGCGCAAGAGTTTGTATTATCATTATTACGACTATCCCACCTATCATCTTGTTCGCAAGCATGACGGTGTGCGTACCGAGCGTTATAAGCTGATTCATTTCTATGGCAAGGGAGGCGAGCGTGCAGTTGCCGAAAACAAGTATCAGCGTCAGCCCGGCACTTCCGAACATGGCTGTTTCCAGTATCTCAAGTCCATCAACTATATTGCCGACGATGCAGATGTTGACTACTATGAGTTGTACGACATTCAAGCCGACCCCAACGAGTTGCACAATCTCTACGGTCAGCCCGGTATGCAACAGGTGGAGAAAGCGTTGAAGAAACAGCTCTCCGACTATCGTAAGAATCTCAAGGTTGACGAATAAAACACATCTATATATATGAAGAGAATCAGCAAAACCCTATGGTTCACAGGCGTTGGAATGGCCTGTCTGCCCACATGGTCAGTCGCCAAGCAGAAAGTGGAGCGGCCCAACATCCTCTTTATCCTTTGTGACGACATGGGATATGGCGATTTGGCATGCTACGGACAGCCTTATATCCACACCCCGCATATAGACAAAATGGCTCAAGAGGGCATGCGCTTCACCCAAGCCTATGCCGGTTCGCCGGTTTCTGCGCCTTCCAGAGCAACCATTATGACGGGTCAGCACACCGGCCACACCCATGTGAGAGGCAACAAAGAGTATTGGCGCGGAGTGCCCACCGTGATGTATGGCGAAAATGAAGAATATGCTATCGTGGGTCAAGAACCTTACAATCCGCATCATAAGATATTGCCAGAGATGCTCAAAGACCACGGTTACCGCACGGGTGTATTTGGCAAATGGGCTGGCGGCTATGAAGGTTCGCCCTCTACACCCGACAAGCGAGGTGTAGATGAGTTTTATGGCTACATCTGTCAGTTTCAAGCCCACCTCTATTATCCCAACTTCTTAAACCGTTACAGCAAAGCTTTGGGCGATACTGCCGTAGTGCGCGAGGTGATGGAGCAGAACATCCAGTATCCGATGTTTGGCAAAGACTACTTCAAACGCAAACAGTATTCTGCCCGAATCATCCACGACAAGGCATTGGAGTGGATAGATCGTCAGGACGCCCAGCATCCCTTTGTGGGCTTCCTCACTTACACGTTGCCCCATGCCGAACTGGCACAGCCCGAAGACTCTATTCTCGAAAACTATCAGAAGCAGTTCTTTACCGACAAGACATGGGGCGGATGGGAAGACTCCCGCTACAACGCAGTTGTCCATACCCATGCCCATTTTGCAGGCATGATAACCCGTCTCGACCAGTATGTAGGTGAGATATTCGCCAAGCTGAAGGACAAGGGCCTCGACAAGAATACCATTGTCATCTTCACTTCAGATAACGGACCGCATGAAGAAGGCGGTGCCGACCCCGAATTCTTCGGTCGCGACGGAAAACTCAAAGGCCTCAAGCGCCAATGCTACGAGGGCGGCATCCGCATTCCCTTTATTGCGTGGTGGCCCGAACACATTCAGGCAGGTTCGGTCAGCGACATGCAGTTTGCCTTCTACGACCTTATGCCCACCTTCTGCGAGATAGCCGGCATCAAGAATTTTTCCAAGCGCTATACTAACAAGCAACTTGCAGGCGATGGCTTTGACGGTATCTCCATCGTTCCAACCCTATTGGGCAGGGATGCCGATCAGCAACATCACGACTATCTCTATTGGGAGTTTCATGAGACCGATCAGATCGGCGTGAGAAAAGGCGACTGGAAACTGGTCGTAGTGGAAGGCAAACCACGACTCTACAACCTGTCAACCGACATCCACGAAGACCATGATGTATCGGCTGAATACCCCGAAATCGTGGCAGAACTGGTAGAGGCAATCAGGAAAGAGCATACAGACAGCCCTGATTTCCAAATCACTCTGCCCCAATTCAAATAGCAACAGAAATGAACAACGAACGTATAGCAACTCCATTTGCCAAGCCTCTCTATGTGATGCTGAAGCCCGCAGGTGCCCATTGCAACCTGGCGTGCAAGTATTGCTATTACTTGGAGAAGAGCAAACTCTACGCCACCTCGCAGCGCCATCTGATGACCGACGAGATGTTGGAGCGCTTCACCCAGGAGTATATCGAGGCACAAACCATGGGTCATGTGCTTTTCACTTGGCATGGAGGTGAACCGCTTATGCGTTCTATCGACTTCTATAAGAAGGCATTGACACTACAGCAAAAGTATGCACGTGGCAGATATATAGATAATGTCATCCAAACCAACGGCACACTTCTGACCGACGAATGGTGTGAGTTTTTTGCGCAAAACCATTGGCTGGTGGGCATCTCCATCGACGGACCACAGCAGTATCACGACCATTATCGACAAACATCTGCCGGCAAGCCCTCATGGGAAAGAGTGATGCACGGCATCCGTCTGCTCAACAAGCACCATGTGGAATGGAACGCCATGGCGGTGGTCAATGCCTATAATGCCGACCATCCGTTGGAGTTCTACCATTTTTTCAAGGAGCATGGTTGCCAGTATCTGCAGTTCACCCCCATCGTCGAACGCCTTGTCACCCATTCCGACGGGCGCACCTTGGCAAGTCTTGCCGACCAGACCGACATACCTGTTGCCGATTTCTCCGTCACAGCTGAACAGTGGGGCACTTTCCTCTGCACCATATTCGATGAGTGGGTGCGCCGCGATGTAGGTAGTATCTTCGTGGAAATCTTCGACTGTACGCTTGCCAACTGGATGGGAGTTGCCCCCGGCATATGTTCCTATTCCACCCATTGCGGACATGCCGGCGTCATGGAACATAACGGCGACGTCTATTCCTGCGACCATTTTGTGTTTCCAACCTATAAATTGGGCAATATCCGCGACCATACCTTGATAGAGATGCTATATGGCGAACAGCAGCAGGCATTCAGCCGATTGAAACATGCGTCGCTTCCGCGCCAGTGTAAAGAGTGCGATATGGAGTTTGCCTGTCATGGCGAATGTCCCAAGAATCGCTTTCTCCACGACCGCTATGGCAATCCCGGACTCAACTATCTCTGCCGTGGCTACTATCAATACTATACGCATGTGGCACCCTATATGGACCTCATGAAGCGCGAACTCCTGGCGCAGCGTCCGCCTGCCAATATCATGCACATGCTATGACAATGACTGTTATGATATCAATAAACAAAATAATAGAATACAATTATGCGAGTAATTATCGAACAAAACTATGATGAGCTGTCACGTTGGGCAGGTCGTCACGTGGTAGAAACCATCAAAGCTTTCCGGCCGACAGCCGACCGCCCCTTCGTATTGGGACTTCCCACAGGATCATCACCTCTGGGTATGTATGCCGAAATCGTCAAGGCTGTCAAGGCTGGCGAGGTATCGTTCAAACACGTACTTACCTTCAATATGGACGAATACGTAGGACTTCCAGAATCTCATCCAGAGAGCTACCACTCCTTTATGGCACACAATCTCTTCGACCATATCGACTGTTCGAAGGAAAACATCCACATCCTCAACGGCAATGCTGCCGATCTTGAGGCAGAATGTGCCCACTACGAGGAGATGATAGCCCAGGCAGGAGGCATCGATCTCTTTATCGGAGGCATCGGTCCCGACGGACATATCGCCTTCAACGAACCTTTCTCTTCTCTCACTTCACGCACCCGTATCAAGACGTTGACTACCGATACACGTATTGCCAACTCACGTTTCTTCGGTGGCGATATGAATGCCGTGCCCGCCACAGCCCTCACCGTAGGTGTAGGCACCGTCATGGCAGCCAGAGAGGTGATGATTCTCTGCAACGGTCACAGTAAGGCACGTGCGCTTCAGGCAGCCATCGAAGGTCCTGTCACCCAGGCATGGACCATCAGTGCACTGCAAACCCATCAGCACGGCATTATCGTTTGCGACGAAAGTGCTGCCGATGAGCTGAAGGTGAGCACTTATAAATACTTCAAAGATATAGAAAAAGATAACTTGTAAAGTGTATATTTGTTGATTAGGGACTATAGAGTTGTGATAACTATTGCGTCCGTTGCTGACCAAATCAAATTGATTTGGTCAGCAATTCAATTTGTTTTCCTCAGCAAATCAAATTACTTTGCTCAGCAAATCAATTTGTTTTCCTTTCTTATACAAATGGTATTGATTTGCAAATTCATTGAAATTGCACAGCAAAATCATTGAAATTGCCGACCAAATTCATTGAATTTCCTCAGCAAATTCATTGATTTTACTTCTCTATCTGCTATTTTTATCAGCGATAGCTGACGTTTTGGGACAGTCCATGTGCGGTCGATGACCAAGGCAGATGGCATTTATCAGTAGCGAAAGCAGGTTATTTCAGAAAAAAACACTAATTTTGCACACATATTGATAACAAGCAATGACCAACGGACGAATACTTTGGGCTGACGATGAGATGGAACTACTCCGTCCTCATCTGCTCTTTCTGGAAAGAAAGGGCTACGATGTCGTGACCGCTACCAACGGTACCGACGCCGTAGAACTCTGTCAGCAACAGCAGTTCGATGTGATTCTGCTCGACGAAATGATGCCCGGTATTACCGGACTGCAAGCACTCGAGCGCATCAAACTGATACAACCCACGGTGCCTGTAGTCATGGTAACCAAGAGCGAAGAAGAGAATATCATGAATGAAGCCGTGGGCCGCAATATTGCCGACTACCTCATCAAACCCGTCAACCCCAATCAGATTCTGCTCTCGCTCAAGAAACTTATCCATCGCAAAGAACTGGTGGCTGAAACCACGCAAACTGCCTATCAGCAGCATTTCCAGCAACTATCCATGCAAATGATGGACTGTTGCTGCTGGAACGATTGGGCTGCGCTCTACCGACAACTCGTAGATTGGGAACTCAAACTCGTTTCGGCTGATCCTGCACTGGCAGACATGCTCCGCATGCAGAAGGCAGAAGCCAATCTCGGATTTGCCAAATTCGTGAAGCGCAACTATGCCGATTGGATGCAACACCACGATTTCACGATGAACCACAACGTCATGCAACACCACATATTGCCTATGCTCAAACAGGGTGAGAAAGTTTTTCTCGTGGTGTTCGACAATTTCCGCTACGACCAGTGGAAGGCTATCGAAACCGAACTGACCGATTACGACATCACCGAACAACTGTGTTGCAGCATTCTGCCCACTGCCACGCAATATGCTCGCAATGCCCTCTTTGCAGGAATGATGCCCAGCGAAATCAAACAACGCTATCCCGATTGGTGGACTGAAGAAGATGCCGAAGAAAGCAAAAACCTCAATGAGCCACATCTCATACAAGCTTTTCTCGACCGCGTGCGTCGTCGCGATGCCTTCTCCTATCATAAGATCAACACCACCGACGAAGCCGAACAACTCTTGGCAGAAGCCGACGAACTCTTGCAACGCAACAGCCTCAATGTTGTGGTGGTCAATTTCATCGATATGTTGTCGCATGCCCGAACCGAATCAAAGATGGTGCGCGAACTCGCTCACGATGAGGCTGCCTACCGTTCGCTGACGCTCTCTTGGTTTCGCCACTCCGCCATCAGCCAGTTGCTCCATCGGTTGTCACAGGCAGACTGTCGCGTCGTGCTGACCACCGACCACGGCAGCATTCGCACCGATACACCGGTGAAAATCATTGGCGATCGCAATACCAACACCAATCTGCGCTATAAGTTGGGACGCAACCTCGCTTGTGAAAGTCGCGATGTGTTTACCGTCAAAGACCCTAAGAGCGTCTTTCTGCCCTCGCCAAATATAAGCACCAGTTATGTGTTTGCCACGGGCAACACCTTCCTGGCCTATCCCAACAACTATAACTACTATGCTGCCTACTATCGCAACACGTTCCAGCACGGCGGCATCTCTATGGAAGAGATGATCATCCCACTGGTCACACTGAAAGGAAAAAACAGATAACAGATAAAACAATAAAGATATGGAAATCACTATCAACGGTCTCGACACCATACGCAGCGCCGCACGACAGTTTATCGAGAATATCGGTAGCTCGCGTGTCTTTGCCTTCTATGGCAAGATGGGTGCAGGAAAAACCACCTTTGTCAAAGCACTTTGTGAAGAACTGGGGTGTGACGATGTCATCACTTCGCCCACCTTTGCCATCGTCAACGAATATACTGATGGCAAACAACAACCTGTATATCACTTCGATTTCTATCGCATTAAGAAACTCGAAGAGGTCTATGACATGGGATACGAAGAGTATTTCTACTCAGGGGCACTTTGTCTGATAGAGTGGCCCGAACTCATTGAAGACGTATTGCCCGATGATACCGTCCGCGTCACCATCGAAGAACAAGCCGACGGTAGTCGTCTGCTGACGTTCTGATCCGTCTCAACCATATCATAACAGGAGGCAATCACCGACTTCAGGTCGTGATTGCCTCCTGTTCTTGGTATGGCGGTAGCAGAACCGAGAGTGGCTCCTACAGGTTTTGTTCCTGCCAGTCGAAATCGGCTTGCACCACAAAGAACACGTCTTCTACGGGATAATCCTTCTCGTGGTACTCCTTGGCATGCTTGGCCACATAGTCTGCCACATCCTGAAGGTCTATCTCTACTTCCGCATCGGTACACTCCAGCATACCGCTGTCGTAGTAATACTCCACGATGAGATCCATCATCGTACGTATATCATCGGTGGTGTATCGGTCTTGAAGCTCGCTGGACAAGGTGTGGAGAATATACTCCGCCTCACGGGCATCGTTCTCTTCGTCCATGAGAAGCTCTTCTTCAATGCTTGTCATTGTTGTCAGGGTATTGGTACTACAGCAGATTTTCAATTTTCTCCTGCAACTTAGTCTTGGATTGGGCGCCTACCAACTTGTCAACAACCTGTCCGCCTTTGATGAACAACAGGGTGGGGATGTTGCGAATGCCCAGTTCGGCGGCAATATCTTCACACTCCTCAATATCACACTTAGCCACATTGACGCGGCCTTCATATTCTTTTGCCAACTCTTCTACTATAGGAGCTATCATGCGGCAGGGGCCACACCATGTGGCCCAGAAATCTACTACAAGGGGCAGATCGCTGTTTTTCAGCTCTGCAAAGTTTTCGTTTGTGACATTCAATTCCATAATTGTAAGTTTGTTAATTAATACTATAGGTATTTATACACTCATGGGTTAAAAGGCAAACATCGTGCCATTTTCCCCGTTTAGTTAATCTTATACGACAGGGCAGACGACTGCTCTATATAGTTGAGCAATGCGGGTTTCACATCAATAGCGGTCGATTGGCTGCGCAACAGTATGCGGCGGCGTTTGCTCTGATCCACAAATTGGAAAAACAGCTGGGTCTTGCCAGGACTCTCGTGAGCCAGTTCGCCCAGTTCGGTCACTATCTGTGAGTCGAGTTGCGATACGTCAATAGAAATGGTGATGCGCTCAATGGCTTTGTCCTTGACACTCTGCATATATTCTACCGAGGAGATGCGCAGGTCTTTAGGACCATTGTCATCTTTATTTCCATACTGAGAGTAGCGCGAAACCACCTTACCGGTCACATAGACCGTGGCTCCCACTTCAAACATGCCGCGCATCTGTCCCCAGCTTTCGCCGAATAGTGCGAGACGCCCAGAACCTTCAAAATCCTCGATGGTGACAAAGCCGCAGGGGTCGCCACGCTTGGTAAACTTCTGTTCTACATTGGTGACAATACCGCCCAGCACCACTGTTTCGCGGTCTGCCAATGCATTGACGTCTGCCAGTTCGGCACACTTCGTGTTGCAAAGTGCGTCAATCACCACTTTATATTCATCGAGCGGATGGGCAGAAAGATAGATACCCACCAGATCGCGCTCCTTGTTCAGTCGCATAATGTTGCTCCACTGTTCGCCTTTGGGAATGGGCGGTGTGGCTATCTCCACAGCGTTTTCACCACCAAAGAGTGAGTTGCGCGCCTCTTGCTGCTCGGCCTGATACATCTGTCCGTAGCGCACAAGGGTGTCGAGAAACGATTCGCCCTTGTTGTTCTTCGCGAAGAAATCTTCGCGCGGAATACGGAAACCGTCGAAACCACCGCTCAGCGCAAGACTTTCTATCGTCTTGCGGTTGACAGCACTGAGGCTCACACGCTGCACAAAGTCGAAGATGTCCTTGTAAAGACCGTTTTTCTCGCGCTCGGTAATGATGGCTATGGCGGCAGGGTCGCCCACGCCTTTGATGGCTGCGAGACCGAAACGGATCTCTCCTTTCTTGTTCACACCAAACTTCTGATAGCTCTCGTTCACATCGGGACCCAGTGTGGCGATGCCCATGGCCTTACATTCATCCATCAGTTTGGTGATTTCTGTAATCTGATCGCGACGTCGGCTCATGATGGCTGCCATAAACTCGGCAGGGTAGTTGGCTTTCATATAGGCTGTCTGGAATGCCACCCATGAGTAACATGCCGCATGTGACTTGTTGAACGCATAGGATGCAAACTTCTCCCAGTCTGCCCATATCTTCTCCAACACCTTAGGATCGTGCCCGTTTTTCTTGCCGCCTTCGATGAATTTAGGCTTCATCGCATCAACGATGTCTTTTTTCTTCTTACCCATCGCCTTACGCAGCGCATCACTCTCACCACGGGTGAAGTCTGCCAACTGACGTGACAGCAACATCACCTGCTCTTGATAAACGGTGATGCCGTAGGTGTCTTTCAGATATTTCTCCATGCAGGGAATATCGTAGGAAATTTCCTCTTTACCGTTTTTACGCGCGATAAACGATGGGATATAGTCCATTGGGCCCGGTCGGTAGAGGGCGTTCATGGCGATAAGGTCTTCGAAAACGGTAGGGTGGAGCTCGCGAAGATACTTCTGCATACCTGCCGATTCAAACTGGAAGGTACCGATGGTGCGTCCTTGCTGATAGAGTTCGTAGGTCTTAGCATCGTCTATCGGGATGGTATCGAGATCTACTTCTATGCCACGGGTCTGCTTGATAATGGCACAGGCCTCCTTCAACTCCGACAGTGTCTTCAGTCCAAGGAAGTCCATCTTGATGAGTCCTGTCGATTCAATGACGTGACCATCGTATTGGGTGCAGTTGGTTTTCTCACCCTTGAAATCGGGGTCGTCGGCAGTAGATACCGGCACCCAGTCGCTGATGGGGTCTCGACAGATGATGAATCCGCAGGCATGGATGCCCGTACCGCGCACCGTTCCCTCCAACATCTTCGCATATTTGATGGTGTTTGCCATCTTCGGATCGGTCGATACCTCGGCATCGCGAAGTTCCGGCACGCAGGCTATGGCATTGGTGAGGTTCATCTTTTTACCATCGGGCAATTTGTCGGGAATGGCTTTACAGAGGGCATTGGCTTCGGCAAGGGGCAGCTTTTCCACGCGAGCCACGTCCTTCAGCGAGTTTTTGGTTGCCATCGACGCATAGGTAATAATATGCGCACAGTTCTCATGACCGTATTTATCCTCCACCCATTTCAGCACTTTACCACGTCCGTCATCGTCGAAGTCGGTATCGATATCAGGAAGTGAGATACGGTCGGGATTGAGGAAACGCTCAAACAGCAGGTCGTATTTCAACGGATCAATCTTTGTAATTCCCAGACAGTAGGCGACCACAGAACCGGCAGCAGAGCCACGTCCGGGGCCTACCATTACACCGAGTTCATCGCGTGCAGAGTTGATGAAGTCTTGCACAATGAGGAAGTAGCCGGGGAAACCCATCGTCTTCATGATGTGCAGTTCAAACTTTACACGGTCGTGCACCTCGTCGGGGATAGGGTCGCCATAGCGGTTGCGGGCACCCTCATAGGCGAGTTTTGCCAGATAGTCGGCTTCATACTTGATACGGTATATTTTGTCGTAACCGCCAAGTTTCTTGATTTTCTTCTCTCCTTCCTCTGGCGAGAGAGGGTTTTCACCATTCTCGTCGGTAGTAAACTCGTCGTAGAGTTGTTGTTCGGTGTATTTCTGGCGCCATTCTTCTTCGGTACCAAACGATTCGGGAATGGGGAAGAAAGGCATGATAGGGTCGTGGTCGAGACTGTAGATCTCAACCTTATCGAGTATTTCGGTTGTGTTCGAGAGGGCTTCGGGAATGTCGGCAAACACCTCGTTCATCTCTTCGCGGGTCTTAAACCACTCCTGTTTGGAGTAGAGCATACGTGTAGGGTCGTCCAAATCCTTACCCGTAGAGAGGCAGAGCAAGTGGTCGTGGGCCTCGGCATTCTCTTGATCCACAAAGTGGGCATCGTTTGAACAGACGAGCTTGATGCCGTATTCGTGTGCCAGTTCTATCAATACCTTGTTGGCTTGTTGCTGCAAAGGGAAGGTTTCGCGGTTGGCACGCTGGTGGGGATCGCGCACCTCATGGCGCTGCAGTTCGAGATAATAGTCGTCGCCAAACACGCGATGATACCATTCCAAAGCTTCGCGTGCACCAGCCATATCACCGTCAAGAATCTTTTTGGGCACTTCGCCGGCAATACATGCCGAGCAGATGATGAGTCCTTCGTGGTATTTCTCCAAGTCGGCACGGTCGGTACGAGGGCGCATATAGAATCCATCGACCCAGGAATTGCTCACCAGTTTGATCAGATTCTTATAACCTTTATAATTCTTAGCGAGCACAATGAGGTGGTAACCGCCCATGTCTTCCTTGCCTTGGCGATTCTCCTTGCTACCACGGCGAGCCACATACATCTCACATCCGAATATGGGCTTGAAAGGTTCAAGACCTTCCTTCTTACGTCCCTTGTTGACACCGCCCACATAATCGTGGAATTCCTTGATGCCAAACATGTCGCCGTGGTCGGTGATCGCCATGCCGCGCATGCCGTTTCCCACGGCTTTATCCACCAGTTTCTTAATGCTCGACTGACCGTCGAGAATAGAGTAATAGGTGTGGACGTGTAAATGTATGAAATCTTGCATATCGATTGTTTATTGTTTGATAAATGAGGTGTAAAGTTACGCCTAAAAGGTGAGAACTCCAAAAGAATGGAACAAAAAATTTGTGAAATAGATAAAAATAGCGTACCTTTGCAGATGGAATAAAACAATCGTACCACTACGTATGGGAAAAAGACTAAAGAAACTTAAGAAAATTAGAATACACCGTGAAGGTACAAGCGAATTGGCCATTAGCATGATACTTATCATTGTTTTGGCTATCGGATTGTGGTTTGCCTTCGATACGAAGATTCCTTTTTGGATTAGCATACTTGGTTTGGGCACGGCATGGATGCTGGCGCTCAATTTCTATCGCTGTCCTATCCGTTATTTCAATGGAGATACCCACAAGATGGTTGTGGCACCTGCCGATGGAAAGATCGTTGTAATTGAGGAAGTGGATGAGAATGTCTATTTCCACGATAAGCGTTTGCTCATCAGCATCTTTATGAGTCCGCTCAATGTGCATGCCAACTGGTTCCCCGTTGACGGTAAGGTGAAGTTTGTGAGTCATCACAACGGCAATTATCACAAGGCTTGGTTGCCCAAAGCCAGTGAGGAAAACGAGCATGCAGACATCATGATTACCACTCCAGAAGGTGAGGATGTGCTGGTCAGACAGATTGCCGGTGCTATGGCGCGCCGCATCGTTACCTATGCAAAGGCTGAAGAGGAATGTAACATCGACGAGCACTTAGGCTTCATCAAGCTCGGATCGCGAGTGGATGTCTATCTGCCAATAGGTACAGAGGTGCGTGTCCGCATGGATCAGCCTACCACTGGCGACCAGACCGTATTGGCGGTATTGAAGTAATACTGTTGTCAATTATGAATTCTACATTATGAGCATCAAAAAACATATTCCTAACACCATTACCTGTTGCAATCTTATCTCAGGGTGCATCGCAACATGTATGGCATTCTACAGCGAATGGGATAAGGCATTGCTGTTTATCGTTATTGGTGCGGTATTCGACTTCTTCGATGGTATGAGTGCACGTCTCCTTGGTGTTAGCTCACCCATTGGTAAGGAACTCGACTCGTTGGCTGATGACATAACTTTTGGTTTTGCACCTTCTGCAATCCTCTTCGACTATCTGTATTGTCAGGTTGAAGGCATGGGAGGATTATATTCCCTGTTGCCTTATGTCGCCTTTGTGATGGCTGCCTTCTCAGCGTTGCGCTTGGCTAAATTCAATCTCGATGAGCGTCAGACCACATCGTTTATCGGTGTGCCCACTCCTGCAAATGCCCTCTTTTGGGGGTCTTTGATTGTGGGTAGTGGCAAAGCTATTGAGGCATTGCCCTACAGCATTTATGTTGTGGTGGCTGCCATCTTCTTCACCAGCTATCTGCTTATCGCTGAAATTCCCCTTTTCGCTTTGAAGTTTAAACATTGGGGATGGCGTGGCAACGAGGTGAAGTATATATTCATTCTCTCTTGCATTCCATTGCTCTTACTGCTCCAGGTCAGCGGCATTGCCGTTATCATTGCCTGGTATGTGGTATTGTCATTGTTTACCAATATCAACAAGAAGAAATAAGTAAACCCTATAGTCATGCTTAAAGCCATAGGAGGAATGATCCTCTTTGTTTTTTTCTTTATCGTGTTTCTTGTCCTACTTGTGGGGGGACAGGTGTTGCGAATGATTCGCCGCATGCAGAGACAGATGCGTGATGCAGCAGGCGAACATGCCAGACAGTATCGCAACGAGACTGGACGGCAGCGCCAACAGTATGATCGTCGTGCACAGACGGCTGGTTATACCAATAGTCGATGGGAGAATGAAACGGTAGAGGAAGATCCTGTCGAGGTGCATACCACGACACAATTTGGTGAAACCATCATAGACCGCAGAGGTCGTGAAAACAAGAAGATCTTTGATGATGGCGATGGAGAATACGTCGATTTCAAGGAAGAGAAATAATCCAAATAGTATATCAATATAACAAAGCGAGCCGCAACACAGAATGTTGCTATAAGTAAGTGGGATTAAGGATGTACGAGGGTTCCAATTTTCTCACCGTCCATGACTTTCTTCAGATTGCCCACCACGTCCATGTTGAATACATAGATAGGCAGATTGTTGTCCTGACACATGCAGATAGCGGTAAGATCCATGACCTTCAAACCGCGTGACAATACTTCTTTATAGGAGATTTCGTCAAACTTAGTAGCGGTTGGGTCCTTTTCGGGGTCGGCGGTATAAATGCCATCCACGCGTGTGCCCTTCAGCATCACGTCGGCTTCTATCTCTATGCCACGCAGACTACTGCCGGTATCGGTAGTGAAATAGGGGTTGCCAGTACCTGCTGAGAAGATGCATACCTGTCCTGCTTCCATCGCCTCGATAGCTTTCCATTTGGTGTAGAATTCGCCGATAGGCTCCATGCGGATGGCTGTCAGCACCTTGTTCTTTACACCGATAGCTCCCAAAGCTGATGATAGTGCCAGCGAATTGATTACTGTGGCACACATGCCCATCTGGTCGCCTTTCACGCGGTCGAATCCTTTCTGACTGCCGCTAAGTCCGCGGAAGATGTTGCCACCGCCGATGACGATACCAATCTGTACGCCCATCTCACTGACTTCCTTAATTTGTCGGGCATAGTCGCTGAGGCGTTCTGCGTCGATGCCGTAACCTTGATTGCCCATCAAACTCTCACCAGAGAGCTTCAGGAGGATTCTCTTAAATCTTGCCATATTGTCTTTGTTTTTTATTGATTATTTGTCTATCATCATGTAGTAGGGGTGTTCAGATCACAAACGATACTTCTTTGAAAGCATAGCGACGTCGCTCCCCATCTTCGGTCATCAGTACCAGGTGTCCGTCTTCCTCCACATCTTCTATGCGTGCCATAAAAGCGCCTTGCGCATCGCAGTAGGGGTGAAAGCCTTTTCGGCGGTATAGGGCCTGCATGTAGCGTTCCCTTACATCCTGCAGCATATAGCTTTCAATGCGACAGATAATATCTTCCAATAGTGCTTGCCGGTTGGCTTCCTGTCCGGTTATCTGCCAGAGCGATATGGGGTTTGGGGCATCGCTTTGAAATTCGCGTTGGTTTACGTTGATGCCTATGCCCGCAATGCTATCGCATATCTGCATGCCTTTCAGTCTGTTTTCTATCAGCATGCCACAGATCTTAGCATTTCGCCAATAGATATCGTTAGGCCATTTCACGCTTAAGTCGCCTATATATTGTCCTAATGCGTCGGTCACCGCCAGTGATACTGCCATAGAGATATGAAACTGTCGGTTGGCTGGTACGTGTGTGGGGTGCATCAATACCGAGAACGTGAGGTTTTTGCCTCGTTCCGATTCCCAATGGTTTGATCCTTGTCCGTGTCCATCTGTCTGATAGTTTGCCCATACCACACAGTCTTCATCACCGCCATGTTCTCTCAGCCATCGGTTCGTGGAATCTGTCTCCTCGATATACACTATTTTTTCTTTCATAGTACAAAGGTAGTGCAAACCGAATGGAATACAAAATAAAAACTCGTTTTTATTTTTATTCCTGAGGTGCCGCCTACTTAAGAAATCCTTTCAAAGGTAGTGCAAACCGAATGGAATACAAAATAAAAACTCGTTTTTATTTTTATTCCCGAGGTGCTGCCTACTTAAGATGGTAATCACTGGTTAGTGAAAACCAAAATCGGATGGTGGTCGAATGGTGGTCGAAAACCCCACAAAATGACAATCGACCACACCTATAATAGATTGAAGGATAGTATGATGCAAGTATCGGTGGTCGAGTGGTCGAATTTTTTTGAAAACTGAATTAACTATATGTGTAGGTGGTACGACCATTCGCCTGTGATTTCTCTTGCTTACAACAGCAGGCAACTTGCTGTTTTGATGGCTGTTTGATAGCAGGTGTTTGATGATAACGCGTGCGCGCACGCAAGCATGCGTACCTTATATTAAATGAAACAAGGTATATGAAATTTTAGTGTGAAAACGGTTTTCTTCTGCATTTATGATCCTTTTCTGAGGATATTCAACTATTTTTTTGTAATTTCGCAACCATGACACAAGAAGAACAATTGAAAACCGACGAACGCTATATGCGTATGGCATTGGTGGAAGCTGAAGCTGCTGGAGCAGCAGGTGAAATACCTATTGGTGCTGTAATCGTATGTCAGGGCAGGGTTATTGCCCGTGCCCACAACCTCACGGAAACTCTCAACGATGTTACTGCGCATGCTGAGATGCAAGCCATAACGGCAGCTGCAAACGAATTGGGAGGGAAGTATCTGACCGATTGCACACTCTATGTTACCGTAGAACCCTGTCCTATGTGTGCAGGTGCATTGGGCTGGTCGCAGATTCCGCGTATTGTCTATGGTGCTACCGACGATAAACGAGGATTCCATGTCTATGCCCCCAAGGCATTACACCCTCGTACAACGATAAGTGGCGGCATTCTTGAGGAAGAATGTCGCCAACTTATGCAAGATTTCTTTAGAAGCAGACGATAGTTGTCATCGTGTGACTATCGTACTGGTGGTGAGGTTTCGGTTTTATTCACCGATATACTTTGCGATGGTTTCCAAACACTTTTCTCTGCTAAATGGCTTCGACATGAAATCGCAGCAGCCTGCTTCAAATGTGGCTTGGCGGTCGGTTTCAAAAGCGTTTGCAGTCAATGCGATGATGGGGAGGTCTGGATGTTTCTCCTTGATGAGGCGTGTTGCCTCAAGACCATCCATCACGGGCATCTTCATGTCCATCATGATTAAGTCGAATTGTTGTTGGTCAGACAGTTCAACAGCTTCTTTGCCGTTGCTGGCGCGTACCACTTCATATCGATTTCTCAATACGTAAGTCATCAGCACGTAGTTGCTTTCGTTGTCTTCTGCTACTAAGATACGTTTCATATTTATTTCTTTTGTTTTATTCTTATTTTCTGTCTTTCCAGAGTTTGGTCATATCCTCCAAGGTCTTGCCTTTGGTCTCAGGTACCAACTTCCATACGAAGAGAGCTGCCAACACACAGATAACACCATAGAGGCTATAGGTGAACCAATAACCCAGACTGTTGGCCAAGGGGACAAACGATGTTGATACGATCCAGTTGAATATCCACTGGAAGGCTACGGCAATGGCTACTGCTGCACCGCGGATGGTATTGGGGAATACTTCGGCGATGAGTACCCAGCAGATGGGACCCCATGAGAACATGAACGATGCTGAATAGATCATGATAGATACCATGCAGACGAGCTGCAGTTCGGGATTGCCGAAGGTGCATGCTACACCGATAGCACCTATTGCCATGCCGAGAGAACCGACGATCAGCAAGGGCTTACGACCGAGCTTCTCTACAGTGAAGATTGCTACACAGGTGAAGCTCAGGTTGACGATGCCGTTGAATACGGTAAGCATCATAGGATTGTCGAAACCCATGGCTTCATAGATGCGTGGGGCATAATAGAGCACAGCATTGATACCTACTGCCTGTTGGAATACCGACAACATCACACCAACAAAGATGCAAAGGAATCCGTAGGTCATGAGTTTCTCGGTCTTCTCTGTTACGGTGTTCTTAATGTCAAACAGAATCTGTTTGGCTGCTGCTGCACCATTGATCTTTGCAAGGATGCGCTCTGCTTTGGCATCTTCGCCAATCATAGCAAGATAGCGTGGTGTCTCAGGTACAAAGCAGATGAGGATGGCAAACAGTCCGGCTGGAATCATTTCCGATCCAAACATATAGCGCCAGCCAGTCTCGATAGCCCATTGGGCTTCTGTGCCGTTGAGTATTTCGTTCAAACCGCCACCAACACTTGCAATGGCTGGGGCAATATGGTCGCCAAGGATGAAGAAGTTGACGAAATAAACCACCAACTGTCCGAAGATGATAGCAAACTGGTTCCATGATACCAGCATGCCACGAATACCACTTGGCGCAATCTCACCAATATACATGGGGCAAACAGCAGAGGCAAGGCCTACGCCGATACCACCTATCACACGATAGAGATTGAACACGATGAGCAGGGTGAGGGTGGGTTTGCCTTCGGGCAACAACATGCTCTCAGGACACATAGAACCCCATGCCGATATGAAGAACATGATGCCGGCGAATATCAATGAACGTTTTCTTCCAAATTTTGTAGCGAGCAAACCAGAGATGGCTGAACCGATGATACAACCGATGAGGGCACTTGAACTGGTGAAGCCATGCCAGAAATCGGTATATTGGAAGTCTTTAGCTCCCATAAAGAAGGCTTGAAGTCCTTTCTCTGCGCCAGAGATTACTGCGGTGTCATAACCAAAAAGAAGGCCGCCTAATACGGCAACCATCACAATAGAAATCAAATAGGATCTGCTTCCTGTTTGCTGCTGTTCCATAGTTTTTGTTTTATAATTATTGAAGTGTATGATTTGTTTGCACAAAAGTAACATTTTTTTGGAACTAACACGGCCTTTTTGCTTGCTTTTTAACGTTTTTTTGAGGAATAATGCATAAATGCATACGTTATAGGGGATTTTCTGCTAACAGGCTGCGTTTTGGTGATTGATGTGCTCTTTTTCTAGTTCCTATTAAAAATTGGGAAACGAATGGGAAAATAAAGGTAGCAGAAGGGAGAAATTCGTACCTCTAATCTTCCATAGTCATGGCACTTTTTCTCGCCATGGCATAATTAAAGCGAGCTTTATTCTGCTCATGGTTTAACGAAAACGTCCAATTTTAGCTACTCGCATTATGAAAATATATAATTATATAAGGTTTTATTTGGTTTTTCGCTCACTTATTCGTACCTTTGCACCCGCATTTGAAAATGTGAACCGCCGTGATGAAGACGGGGAGCATCTGAAAGATGTCATATTATTAACAATTTAATTAAATCATCAAAAATTATGTATTTAGATTCAGCTAAGAAGAAAGAAATCTTCGAGAAGCACGGACAGTCGGCTACTGACACCGGTTCTATCGAAAGCCAGGTAGCTCTGTTCACCTATCGCATCAGTCACCTCACCGAGCATCTGAAGCAGAACCGCAAGGACTTCGGTACAGCTCGTAGCTTGACCAAAATGGTAGGTCGTCGTCGTAAACTCTTGAAGTATCTCTACAACAAGGACATCAACCGCTATCGTGAACTGATCAAAGCCCTCGGACTGCGTAAGTAATAACGAAAGGTACATAACAAAAATTATCCCGCTGACTCGTAAGAGAAAGCGGGATAATTTTTTTATAGCGTATTGACGTGATGTTTATCTACCGTCAGCATGATGCTTGATCACATTGTAGTATCAATTATTCGCTACAGAACTTTTCGCAGAATTTCGTGAAGGGGAATCATTACGAAATCGCGTTCTTCCATTAACGGGTGGGGAATGACTAGCTCGGCACTGTCTATTCGCAGATCGTCATAGAGCAGTATGTCGATATCTATTGTGCGGTCAGAATAGCCATGATGGCTATCGGTTTTGCGCTTACGACCCATATCGCGTTCAATGGCTTGCGTCAGCAGAAGCACTTCGTGGGGCGTATGATTGGTGTGACAACATACTGCGCCGTTGAGGAAACGGTTGGAAGATTCAAACCCCCAAGGTTCGGTCTCTATCCATGATGATCGACGAATGACCTTGCCGATACGGCAACCTATCTGTCTAACTGCCTCGTCGAGCATTTCCTGACGGTTGCCCAGATTGGAACCTAAACCGAGATACACCTCATGGAGGTGATCGTCGCTTGTTGTCTCTGTCTGTTGCTGAGGAATGTTAGTCATTGAGGATGAGCATTGCATCGCCATAGCAACCGAACATGAAACCATTTTTGACGGCAGCTTCGTAGGCGTTGTAGATGAGGTCGTAACCACCGAAGGCGGCGGTTGCCATCATCATGGTTGATTCGGGATGATAGAAATTGGCTATCAGCGAATCTGCCAGATTGAAGTTGTAGGGTGGGAAGATGAACTTATTGGTCCAACCAGAAAACTCTTTCAACATGCAGTCGGTGCCGACGGCGCTCTCTGTAGCACGTAGGGTAGAAATGCCGACGGCGCAGATTTTACGGCCTTCCTTCTTGGCATTATTGACTGTAGAGCAGGCTTTACTGTCGATAATCATCTGCTCGGAATTCATTTTGTGCTTGGTGAGGTCTTCTACCTCAATGGCGTCAAAACTGCCAAGACCACAGTGTACGGTGATGTAGGCGAAGTCGATACCACGGATTTCCAAACGTTTCATCACTTCGCGGCTGAAATGGAGACCTGAGGCTGGAGCGGTTACAGCTCCTTCATGGCGGGCATAGATGGTCTGGAAGTTTTCTTCGTCTTCGGGAGTTACATCACGTTTGTCAACGATATAGCGTGGTAGTGGGGCAGAGCCCAAGGCAAAGAGCTCACGCTTAAACTCATCGTGGGGACAGTCGTAGAGAAAACGCAATGTGCGTCCACGGCTGGTGGTATTGTCGATGACTTCTGCTACCATAGGCCCGTCTTCATCGAAGAAGAGTTTGTTGCCAATACGTATCTTACGTGCTGGTTCTACGAGTACGTCCCAAAGACGCAGTTCCTCATTGAGTTCGCGAAGCAGAAATACTTCAATCTTTGCGTCGGTCTTCTCTTTGGTGCCATAGAGGCGTGCAGGGAACACCTTTGTATCGTTGAGAATCATTACGTCACCTTCATCGAAATAGTTGATGATGTCGCGGAATAACAGTGGTTGATCGGTGTCGTTTCCTTCATCATCTTTCTTGAAGATGTCGAATGTTTCGCTTTTGCGGTGTACAACCATCAGGCGACATTCATCGCGCCGATATACTTTATCAACGGTTCCGTCTTCATTTTCGAATGCTTTGTGTGGTGGCTCAAGGGCTACCTGTGACTCGGGCAACTTGAATTTAAATTGTGACAGTTTCATTGCTTATAGTTTTTTTAAGTTGTTTCTTTCTTTTTGATGTCTTCTATGTCTTGTTGGGCAAGCCATGCAGGGAAATCGTCCATCTGGATGCAATGTTCGATGCTGACTTCGCCCAAACGGGTGCGGCGTAGTGCGGTGAGGTAGGCACCGCTTCCTAATGCGCGACCGATGTCGCGTGCGAGCGACCGGATGTAAGTGCCTTTTCCACATACCACTCGGATGGAGAGCTGCATGAGCTGTTGGTCGAATGACGTTACCTCAATCTCGTCGATATGTACGGTTTTGGCTGCAAGCTTCACTTCTTCGCCGTTGCGCTTCATGCGGTAGGCACGTTCACCGGCTACCTTGACTGCCGAATACTGTGGTGGCACTTGCTGGATATCACCGAGAAATTGTGGCAGCGTGTCGTCGATGAGCTGGCGTGTGATATGCTGGGTGGGGTAGGTCATATTGACGGTATGCTCTTTGTCGTAGCTGGCTGTGGTAGCACCGAGTTGCAGCGTGGCTGTATATTCCTTGGTGTGGTACTGCATGCGCTCAATCTCCTTGGTCATTTTGCCAGTACATAGTATGAGTACACCAGTGGCAAGGGGATCGAGTGTTCCTGCATGTCCCATCTTCACTCGTTTTACGCCAATCTTACGGGATACGAGATAGCGGATGTGTGCCAATGCGCCGAAACTCGACATGCGATAGGGCTTATCGATATAGATGACTTCTCCTTGTGTGAAATTCATATATTTTATTTAGAATATGTCCTAACCAGGTCAGGGGCATAAGGTAAATGTGAGTATTAAATGAGTGAGCAGATGATGGTGATAGCACCTGCTATGGCACAATAGATGCCGAAATAGATGAGCTTGCCTTTCTTCACGATGTTGATCATCCACTTGCAGGCAAGGCATCCAGACAAGAAGGCTGCAACGAATCCTACTACCATGGGGAAGGTGTCGATGCCGCCAAGGGTTTCTTCTCCTTTCAGTCCTTTCAATAGGTCGAGTAATGCCTCACCAAGGATGGGAGGGATGACCATGAGGAACGAGAACTGTGCCATCTTTTCTTTCTTATTGCCTAATAGGAGACCTGTGGCAATGGTAGTGCCAGAACGGGAGAGTCCGGGCAGTACGGCAAGAGCTTGACCTAAACCGATGATGAAAGCATGCAGTGGACTGATGTTTTCACGCTGACGGGGCTTGGCAAAGTAGGAGAACGACAGAAGTAGTGCTGTTACGAGAAGCATGCAACCTACTATGAGCAGGCCCGAACCGAATATTTCCTCTACTTGGTCTTTGAAGAACATACCCACGATGCCCACAGGTATCATAGAGATGATGATGTTGAGGGCGTATTTGGTTTCATCGTTCATCTGGAATTTGAAGAGTCCTTTCAGTATCCAGTCGATTTCTTTCCACAGAATAACTAAGGTGCTCAATACCGTGGCAACATGTACCATGATGGTGAAAGTGAGGTTGTCTTCACCGTTGATGTCGAAGAGATAGGCGCCAATGGCGAGGTGACCGCTACTGCTGACGGGGAGATACTCTGTCAGTCCCTGGATGAGTCCGAGTATAAGTGCTTCAAACCAATTCATTGTGCGCAACCCTCCTCTGTTTCGTTAGCTGTTGTCTCGGTGTTTTTTGGCTTGCGCATCACACCATAGATCATGAATACAAACCCGAACAAGCAGGTGATAGGAGCTATGGTGATGCGGCGTGTGCTGAAGATGTCGGCATTGTATGCCTCTAAGTCGGAACCGCTGCCACTCATCAGAATGAATCCGATGATGACGATAGCCATGCCTAATGCCAAAAGCAGATAGTTGGTGCGGTCAAAAGCGAGATTTCTTTTGTTCATAATGTATTGTTCGCAAATTGATGTGTTATCAGATTTTGTAGAGTTCGCCAGCTGTCATTCTCAAGAAACGGTTGACGGCAAGCCATGCACAGAGGGCTGTGATGAGCAAACCGAAGAGAAATACTGCTACGCCGGTGATAGAAAGTTCCACCCAAGTGATGACGGTTAGTATGCCAGGCTGCATCACGTAGAGTCCGTAGAAGCATCCGCCCAATACGGCAATGGCTATGAGTGCGGCGATGATACCCACTCCCATGGCATGGTAAAGGAACGGACGACGGATGAATCCCCAAGAGGCACCCACAAGTTTCATGGTGTGGATGAGAAAACGTCGTGCATAGACGCTAAGTCGGACAGTATTGCTGATGAGCGAGAAGGAAACGCATGTCAGCAGGATGGCAAGCACAAGGAGGATGATGCTGATACGGCTCAGATTGTAGTTGACTTGATCCACAAGGTCTTCCATATATGCTACGTCGCTAATGCGGGCATCCTTGCGTAACTCTTTGGATATGATGCGCAAGGAGTCGCGGTTGGCGTAGTTGGCATTGAGCCATATCTCCAGTGTGGCAGGAAACGGGTTGAAGCCGAGAAACTCTGATGGGTCGCTGCCCAACTCCTTAATCTGTTCGCGCTGTGCCTGTTCTTTACTGATATAGTCGATATGGTGTGACCATGGCTTATGATAGAGATCGCGGCAGAGCAGGTGGCCCTGATTGACCGTGACATAGTCTTTCAACATGACGCTCATGGTCAGATTTTCTTTCATGTGGTTGGATAAGTTGCGTGCCAACAGTACGGAGAATACCACCATTCCAAGCAAGATAAGCACCATGGCGGTACTGATGCATAAGGTGACTCCTTGCATACCTCTACGACAACTGATAGCTTTTCTTTTTTTTGCCATTGTTCCTAAATGTCCGTAATATACCTAATTTCTTGCAAAATTACAATAATTCACTCAGATTGCAAAACAAATTACGTTTTATTTGCTAATTTTGCAGTCGATAACAAAACATCTGGATTTATGAGTACAATTATCTATCCATCTCCCATCTTCGGTCCCATTCATAGCCGACGCTTGGGAATTTCGCTTGGCATCAACCTGCTTCCTGCCGATGGCAAGGTTTGCTCGTTTGACTGTATCTATTGTGAATGTGGGTTCAACGAGGATCATCGACCTAAACAAACGATGCCTACAAGGCAGGATGTTGCAGAAAAACTCCAACTGACGCTACAGCGTATGAAAAGCGAGGGACAGTTGCCCGATGTGCTAACGTTTGCTGGTAATGGTGAACCGACATGTCATCCCCATTTTCCGGAAATTATAGATGATACCATTCGTTTGCGTAATGCATATTGTCCGGATGCCAAAGTCTGTGTGTTGAGCAACTCTACGCAGATTCATCGTCAATCGGTACATGATGCGCTGATGAAGGTGGATGACAATATTCTCAAGCTCGATACCGTAGATAGCGCTTACATCCATCGGGTGGATCGTCCGGCTGGCAACTATGACGTCAACCAGATTATTGAACGTATGAAGGCTTTCAACGGACATGTCATTATTCAGACGATGTTTATGCGTGGGGATTGTAATGGTGAAAGTGTGGATAATACTGCTGAGGAATATGTGGTTCCTTGGCTTGAAGCGGTCAAGACGATTGCACCTCAACAAGTAATGGTTTATACGATAGACCGAGAAACACCTGCCCATGGACTTCTCAAAGCTACCCATGAACAGCTTGATGCCATTCGGGATCGGGTTGTTGCAGTTGGCATCCCTTGCTCAGCAAGCTATTAAACGCATTACGGGGGCGTTTTGTCCTTGTTTGGCATAACCAGAAAGAGTCCGGAAATTGAAGTCTGCCATTCTCATCAGGTTTGGCATTTTTTCGTCGTGTCTTCGATAACTTCTCGTTCGTTCTTAGATAGATCCTCGTTCGGTTCTCGTTCGGTCTTCGATAGACTAACGGGAAGTGATCGAGAACCGGTCGGGTGTCAATAGAAAAACCATGATTCTTCTGTTCTAACCAGCTTGATTTGTTGAATGCAATTGCTGTAAACATAAACGACTTGTTTCTTTAATTATACGATATATGGTTTGTTACCAAGGTTGCCTTCTTGTTTGGGAATTCATCCTCAGGTAGGATAGCAAAGATGCAACATCGTAAGCGTATCCTCGATGCTAGTATATATCCTTCTAAAATAAATGTCGCTCAGTATTATCCCTGAGCGACATTTATTTACAGACTATTTCGTATGAATTCTGCGCAAATAACAACCAAACGCTTTTGATGAGAGATGAGTAGTCAATCAATAAGATGCTGTATCTGTTGTGGATAACAAACCCAAATTTGTTGTTGAATAGAATGTAAATACAATTTGTTAAAATTACAGATTTTTGCTTTGAGATTATAACAAAAATAAAATCATCCGTAATACCAATACGTTTGGTATTGCGGATGATTTTGTTATGATGTTCCGGCTACAAACAAACTGTAGTGGATGGTCACTGTTTGTTGTGTTCGGTGGAATTACCAAGCGGTTGGACTACATCTTAGAGATGATGCCAAGTTTGGTACCTTCGATAAACGAAATGATGTTGCGCACCTCTGGACCATCGGGCACCTGATCCTTGATCTGGTTGACGGCATCGAAAACTGATGTTTGACCGTGGAATACCAGGCGGTAGGCGTTGGCAATATGCTTGCGAACACGTGGGTCGAAACCTGCTGCTTCCATGATGACATTGTTAGGACAGCTGTATTTCACAGGTTTGCCACTTGCGATGATGTAGGGAGGAATGTCTTTCGAAAAGGTAGTACCTGCCTGGATCATGGCGAGGTCGCCCACACGAGTCTTGGCATTCTCCACCACCGAAGTGCTGTAGATGACACCATTGCCAATGACGCAGTCACCGGCAATCTTCGTACCATAGCCGAATACACAGCCATCACCCACTACAGTATCGTGGGAGATATGTGCACCTTCCATCAGGAAGTTCTTATTGCCCAATACGGTTTTGCTTCCTGCGTATGTGCCACGGTTGATGACAACATTCTCGCGGATGGTATTGTTGTTGCCAATTTCCACAAAGCTCTCAGCACCTTCGAAATTGAAATCCTGAGGTAAGGCAGCAATAACTGCGCCTTGGAATACTTTGTTGTTATTGCCCAAGCGTGTGCCGTTGAGGATACTTACGAAGGGGTAGAGTACGCAGTTGTCGCCAATCACTACATCGTCTTCGATATAGACGAAGGGGTATATTTTGCAGTTGTCGCCAATCTTTGCTTTGGGCGAAACGTCTGCTTTGGGACTGATAATACTTGCCATAATTTCTGATTTATATATTTATTTTATATAGATCCAGCAGCTAAATCGCCATGACAATGATGGTTGATATGCTTCCTGGATGTATCATCCGATGATTATTTTGCGCCACCTCCTAATGCATAGTAGAGGTTTACCACTGCCTGCATCTTGTAGAAGTCATCAGCTACCTTTGAGAGTTGTACGTTGAGCAGTGAAGACTGCGCCTGGATTACCTCCAGATAAGAACCGCCAGCCTCTGACATCAACTTACGTGTATCCTCCACATTCTTCTCGAGTACGGCGATGCGCTTAGCCTCCACCTTACCCTTCTCGTCAGAATAGTTGTAGAGCACGAGTGCATTGCTCACCTCGCTACCTGCCTTCAGTACGGCATCCTGCCAAGTATTGTAAGCCTGCTCGTACTGCATCTTAGCCACCTTCAAGCCGGCAATGATTCTACCATTCTGGAAGATTGGCTGAACCAATGAACCAACAGCAGAAAGCAACCACTTGCCTGGATTCACAATACCTGCACCAGCAGAATTGGTGAATGCACCTGTACCAGAGATGGTGATAGATGGATAGAACTTGCTGCGGGCGGTCTCTATGCCATAGAAGCACTGAGCCAGATTCATCTCGGCTGCGTGAACATCAGCACGGTTGTTGAGCAACTGGATGCCTACACCGGTAGAGAAGGTTGCAGGAAGACTCTGATTCTCCAGTTTGCCACGGGCAATGGAATGAGCCTGGTCGCCGATGAGAAGACTCAGGGAGTTCTCTGTCTCACGAATCTGACGCATCAGGTCGGTCTTCTGAGTCAACACTGCATAGTAGTTGCTCTCGGCAGCCTGCACGGAAGTTTCGCGATAACCAATCTTGGTATCCTTCAGCACCTTCATGGTCTCCCAGGTATCCTTGGTCAATCCTTCCATATTGTTAACCAGCTCCACCTGCTTGTCGAGCATCAACAGAGTATAATACATGTTGGCGATGTTGGCGATGAGGTTGGTCTGTACAGACACCTGATAGTCCTTCAACTGGAGCAGAGCCATCTGGGCACTGCGCTTCTGAGAGAGCAGGTTGCCGAAGAGGTCTACCATCCAGCTGGCTGTAACAGGCATCGTGTAAGTCTTGGTGGCAGCCTGGCCATCCCAGGAAGCGATGGTTCCCTGAGGAGTGAAAGCCAAAGAAGGCACGAATGCCAACTTAGCACACTTCAACTGCTCTTCTGCCATCTTCACGTTCAAAGCCGCATTGAGGAGGTTGACATTGTTGTTCAATCCCTTCTCAATGATTGACTGGAGCTGAGGGTCGGTAAAGACACTGCGCCAAGGGATGTTGGCGAAGGTAGTAGTATCCTTTACAGCCAATGTATCTGTATCAGAAGCTACATCGCGAACGATACCGCTGGTCTTCACATCCGGACGCTCATATTTTCCGTAGAGAGTCTTGCAGCTACTCAGAGAGAGCGCTGCGAGACACAGTATGATGCATGTGATATTCTTTTTCATCTTTTGCTTTGCATTTATTATTCTACACTCGCGTGTTCTACCTTATTTCTTTGAATCTTTGCGGGCAGAAGCCTCTGCATACTGAGCCAGTTCTGCAGCAGCCTCTTCGTTGTCTTCATCGTCGAAACGGAGCGGAGAAATCTTCTCTTGCAACCATTGGAATACGGCGAATAGCGCAGGTACGATGAATATCTGGAGTAGGGTGCCAATCAGCATACCGCCTACAGCAGAAGCACCTAGAGTCTGGTTACCATTCTTACCTACACCTGATGCGAACATCAGTGGCAATAGACCGATAATCATAGCTAATGAAGTCATCAAAATAGGACGCAGACGAGCTCCTGCACCCAGAATGGCAGAGTATTTAATGGCCATACCCGTACGGCGACGCTCAAGGGCGAACTGTACGATAAGGATGGCATTCTTCGCCAACAGACCAATCAACATAATGAGTGATATCTGCATATAGATATCGTTAGCGTGGCCGAAGATGTTGGTGAAGGTGAATGCACCTGCCAGACCGAATGGAATAGAGAGTACTACCGACAATGGCAAGATGTAGCTCTCGTACTGGGCACTCAGAATCAAGTAAACGAATACAATACAGAGTGCGAAAATCAGACCAGTAGAGTTGCTTGATTCAGCCTCTGAACGGGTCAAGCCAGAATACTCGTAGCTATAACCTTCGGGCAAAGTGGTCTTAGCCACTTCGGCAATTGCCTTCATACCATCACCTGAAGAATATCCCGTGTTAGGCGTTACTGATACGTCCATAGACGTAAACAGGTTGAAACGGGTGATGTTTGAAGGACCATAAACCTTCTTCAGATTAACAAACTCGCTCACGGGAGACATCGTGCCGTTGGCGCAACGCACATAGATTTTGCTCATATCGTCAGGACGCATGCGGCTTTCGGGACCTGCTTGTATCATTACACGATAGAGTTTACCGTATGAGTTGAAGTTGGAGGCGTAGAGTCCGCCGAGGTAGCCCTGCATGACAGCAAGTACGGATGATGGCGAGATGCCAGCCTGTTTGGTCTTTGCCACATCCACATCCACCATATACTGGGGATAGTTAGGGTTATACTGGGTCTGTGCAGTCTGGATTTCCGGACGGTCGTTGAGCTCCTTTAGGAAATTCTTTACAATATCAAAGAAACGGTTCAGATCACCACCGGTCTTGTCCTGCATGGTCATTGTAATACCACTCTGGGCAGAGAATCCTGAAATCATTGGCGGTGAGAATGCAAGGATCTGAGCATCCTTGATGGTTGCGGTCTGTTTGTAAATCATACCCAAAACTGAAGTATATTCCATGGGGTTGACGAACAATGCTTCGATGCCACCACCTGTCAGTGCACTCTTGATGCGGTGTAAGAATCCACCTGGACGCTCCTCAAAAGGTTTGAGTTTGATGATGATAGTACCTTGGTTGGAACCGGCACCACCGATAAAGCTATAACCCATGATAGCTTCACGGCGCTGGATGGCTGGGTTGGCTTCCAGCATTTTGTCGATTTGCTTCACTACTTCGGTTGTGCGCTGCTGTGTAGTACCTGGGGCTGTAGAGATACAAGCAAACAGTGTTCCAGTATCTTCGTTAGGTACCAAACCTGTTTTGGTGACACCCATTAGTGCTACAAGAGCTATAATACCTGTTGCAACAACACCTCCGGCGATGACGCCATGCCCAATGACCCACTGTACACCTTTCTTATATTTATTGGTAATCTTCTCAAACTGATAGTTGAATCCTGTATGGAAACGGTCGATGATCGACATTTTCTTCTCATGTCCTTCTTCGTGTGGTTTCAGGAAGATGGCACAGAGTGCAGGAGATAGTGTCAACGCATTGACGGCAGAAATTACGATAGATACAGCCATGGTCACACCAAACTCACGGTAGAAATATCCTGAGGTTCCACCGATGAATGATACAGGAACGAACACGGCTGACATTACCAATGTGATAGAGATGATGGCGCTCGAAATTTCGTTCATGGCATCGATAGATGCTGTAAGTGCACTCTTATAACCCTGGTCGAGTTTGGCATGGACCGCTTCAACCACCACGATGGCGTCATCGACCACAATGGCGATAGCCAACAACAAGGCTGACAGCGTCAATAGGTTGATGGAGAAACCGAATATCCATAGGAAGAAGAATGTACCAATCAATGCCACAGGTACGGCAATCATAGGTATTAGAGTAGATCGGAAGTCTTGCAGGAAGATATATACCACGACGAATACCAACAAAAGGGTGATAATCAGCGTAAATACTACTTCCTCAATAGAAGCAAAGAGGAATTCGGTGATGTCCTGCTCGATGGTGTATTTTAGGCCAGGAGGGAAATTCTTGCTCAGTTCTTCCAGTTCCTTCTTAACATCGGTTGCAATCTGTGTGGCGTTAGAACCAGCAATTTGCTGTACCATACCCATTACGGCAGGTTGGCCGTTGTTGAGCAGGTTTACGCTATATACCAGACCGCCCAGTTCTACCTTGGCAACCTCGCCGAGGCGGAGTGTCTGACCAGAAGTATTGCTCTTGATGAGGATGTTCTCATACTCAATAGGAGTCTTCAAACGACCCTTGTAACGCAGGGTGTATTCGTACTGCATATCAGAACTTTCACCAAAGCTACCAGGGGCAGCCTCGATGTTCTGTTCCGCTAAAGCATTGGAGATGTCAGATGGTACGAGACCAAACTCCTTCATTTTCTCAGGCTTCAGCCATATACGCATAGAGTAGTTACGGGTAGAAGGGCTCTGCACATCACCCACACCATTGATACGCTTCAACTGTGGAACCACGTTGATCAAAGCATAGTTGGTCACAAACTGGTCATCGTAGCGTCCGTCGTCTGTGGTTAGCGAGAACAGAATCACGTTAGAACTCTGACGTTTGGTAACCGTAACACCTACACGTGTAACCTCGGCAGGCAACAAAGACTGTGCCTGTGATACACGGTTCTGCACGTTGACGGCAGCCATATCAGGGTCTGAACCCTGTTTGAAGTAAACGGTGATGCTGGCATAACCTGAGTTTGACGCAGAAGAGGTCATGTAGGTCATGTTTTCCACACCGTTGATACTCTCCTCCAGCGGGGCGATGACTGAATTCAATACCGTCTGGGCATCGGCACCTTGATAGGTGGTAGATACCGAGATAGTAGGCGGCGCGATATTTGGATACTGCTCAATAGGTAGCGATATCAAGCCGATGGTACCCAGCAAGACGAAGAAGATGGAAACCACCGTCGATAGTACTGGGCGTTTTATAAAGTTTGTAAATGTCATAATTTACTATTTTCTTTATACCTTATATTATAAATGGTTATTTGCTGAAGAATTGCTTCTTGCTTGATAGTGATGATGCAATTACTTCTTGCCGCTCATGGCTTTGGCAAACTCATGGGCATTGTCTTGCGACTCTGCGAGCTTGGCTGCTTCGGCTATCTTCTGATTGTAGCGCTCTAGTGTGATAGGCTTAATCTGTTGGCCATCAGTCAATTTGGTAATGCCTTTTACAACGATGCGGTCACCGGTACGGAGTCCAGAGGTCACAATGTAGTTCTTGCCGTCATCTTGTGGATTTACTTTGATTTCTGTATATTTCACTTTGTTGTCTTTGCCTACGGCATAAACAAAGATTTTATCCTGTACTTGAGAACATGCTTCCTGTGGAACAACGATGGCGTTGCTGTTGTCGTTAGAAATAACGATAGAGCCAGAACCACCGCTCTTCAGCAGTTTGTCGGGATTGGCAAAGTGTGCAATCAGCGATACGGCACCTGTAGAAGCATCGATGACGCCACTCATTTTTACAACCTTACCCGGTTGTTCGTAGAATGAACCATCGGCAAGTTGCAGTTTGACGGGAGGGAAGGCTGCGATGGCAGCCTGCATATTGCCGTTGTTTTTGCCCATATTCAAGAGCTCAGACTCAGATACAGAGAAGAAAACTTCCATGGTACTGATGTTTGAAACGGTGGTCAATGCCTGGCCAGAAGAGCTAACCAAAGCACCTTCTTTGAAGGGGAGACTTCCCACAACACCAGCCGAAGGACTCTTTACTACACACCATGCCAACTGTTCGCGAGCTGATGCCAATGTAGCTTCAGCCTGTGCAACCTGTGCTTCTGCGGTAGCAAGAGTATTGGCTGCGGTAGAGAGTTCGTACTCACCAATAACGTGACTGTCGAAAAGATTCTTGTTGTTTTTGTAAGTCAGCTTGGCGGTGTTAGCCTGTGCCTTTGCCGTATTGACTGCGGCCTGACATTGACGGACAGCAGCCTGATAGGTCTCGCTGTCGATAGAGAACAATGGTTGACCGGCTGATACCGTTTGGCCTTCATGGACAAATACTTTTGTGATGAATCCTGAAACCTTTGGGCGAACCTCAACATCCTGAATACCTTTAATGGTGGCGGGGTACGTGGTTTGCAAAGCAGCACTTGATGTGCTGATGGTGCTTACGGCAAACTCGTCGTCACTGAAGTTGGGCAGACCACCCTTCTTGCTTCCTCCACATGAGGTTAAAATCGCGATTGCAGCAAAAACCGCAATGGTAATAACGTTTTTACTTTTCATACCTATTTATTTAAACTATTCTTAAATTCAATACTATTTGTTTGTGTACTGGAAAACCGAATATTTAAGTTTGGTTTTCGGAGTGCAAAGATACATAAAAAAAAAATACTCTTATATATAATTATATAATATATATAATACATTTAACAATATTTATGCTACGCAACCAATAAATGCCAGATATTTGCCTATAAAACACGGAAAACATGTGTGGTCCATAGTGTTGGTCTGTAATTGTTGTTCGTGAGGAATATAAACGAGTGAATAGCATGCTGTTTTATATGCAAAACGACAATATGACACACAAAGGTGACAATGTGGCACGTTTTGTTGGTGTGGCATGAGACTTGCATTAATGGTTAGTGAACGCGGAAGCGAAGGCAGAGGCGCTCGGTAAACAACACATAAAAAACAACAATTAAAAAATAAAATTAGGAGGTATGATTATGTTACCAGTAATGTTTAAAAACAGTTGGTTCCCAACAGTGTTCGATGATTTCTTCAACAGTGATGCAATGGCAACTGCCACAACGACCGCTCCGGCAGTCAACGTCAGAGAAGATCTTAATGAATATACCATGGAGATGGCTGTGCCTGGTATCAAAAAAGAGTATTGTCGCGTACAGTTGACCGATGATGGTAATCTTCATGTAGCCATTGAAAACAAGATGGAACATAAGGATGAGGATAAGAAACAGCATTATCTGCGTCGTGAGTTCAGTTATACAAACTATCAGCAGACTTACACTTTGCCTGACGATGTAGCCAAGGATAGAATTTCTGCTAAGGTTGACAACGGTATTCTTACTGTGGTGATGCCTAAATTGAAGAAGGAAGAGAGTAAAGTGGCACGTGCAATTGAGATTGCATAACGTAGCTGAAAGTATAGTCACTTTAGCATAAACGTATGTAGCGGGCTGCAAAATTCGTTTTGCAGTCCGCTATTTTGTTATGTCTGTATCTCCTTGTTTATTATAAACTGTTTTATTTAGTTTTGTTGAATATATGATAAGGGTTGTGCTTGCATGATTGATGAAGTTTGGTGTTTTGCGGAATTATTCGTATCTTTGCAAGGTAGAATAATGACTAAAAATAGCGAATATGACAGATAAAGAAAAACTGATAACAGATAATATGGGGTATGTGGTCACATTGGCACGCCAATATTCCTGCGAACTTCTTGATACAGATGACTTGGTGAGTGAAGGAACTATCGGTATTATCAAGGCGGCGGAAAAGTTTGATCCGAATCGGGGTAAGCCTTTTGTTACTTTTGCCGCACCTTATATTCGTACCGCCATTGAAGCTGCTATACGTCGAGTGACTGGTGAAGTGACAGTGAAATCGACGGACGAGAGTATCCCTGCAGGGTCACGTAATAATTATACGCTACTAAATGTGTTGGAGGATAAAAACTCGCAACGGGCTGATGCCGAGATGGAACGGGAACTGTTGAAGTCAGACTTGGAGCGTTGTATCTATCTGCTCGACCAGCGCGAGGCAGCAGTCATTAAAAGGTATTTTGGATTAGGTTTTGATCGTATGACCATGGCGGAAATTGGTGGTGAACTTGGGTTGAAGCGTGAACGTGTGCGCCAAATACGCGACAAGGCTTTGCGCAAACTGCACAAAGCCTCGTCGTAGAAGATAATGCCGATGGTGGTATGGTACCATTTGGCAGACTGTCACGATCAATAGATTGTAGTGTTGTGATAGTTTCTATTTTTCTATGGTCATTGTTGCTCCTGATGTTCGGTGGAGAGCCCCATGGCATTGGCGCGCTCCATGAGCAGACGCATCAATGGTTCACGTTCATTTTCCACCCGATTGTCGAGTACGGCATCTTTTAGGTATTGTTTGAGCGTTCCCACCTCGCGAGAGGGTTTCAGATGGAACATCTCCATGATTTCGTTGCCGTCAATTACAGGTTGTAACAACCGTTTATAATCCTTTTCTTGTAAATCGGTGAGTTTTTCACGCACCATGCGGAAATTCTCCAAAAACATTTGTTTGCGCACCTCATTCTTTGAGGTGATGTCGGCTTCGCATAGGGTCATTAGATCGTTGATGTCGTCACCGGCATCGTTGAGCAGGCGTCGAACGGCAGAATCGGTTACGATCTCATCGGCAATGGCTATGGGGCGCATGTGCAGTTCCACCATTTTCTGTACGAAACGCATCTCGCTGCCCATAGGCAATTTCAGCCGGCGGAATATCTCCGGCACCATTTTTCCGCCAAGATAGTCATGGTTGTGGAAAGTCCATCCAGCCTTAGGTTCCCAACGCTTGGCACGCGTTTTTCCGATATCGTGGAGTAACGCCCCCCATCGCAACCATAGGTTATCGCTATGCTGGCAGACGTTTTCCAACACTTCCATGGTGTGGTGGAAATTGTTTTTATGAGCCCGGCCTTCTTTCTTTTCTACAATGTCGAGTGCGGAAAGTTCAGGAAGCATGTGCTGTAATAAGCCGCTACGTTGTAGGTATTCGAAGCCAATGCTTGGGTGTGGTGCCATCATGATTTTATTGAGCTCCACCTCGATACGCTCTCCGCTAACAATCTTGATGCGATCTACCATGCGTTCCAAAGCTTCAAACGTATCGTCCTCAATTTGAAAATTGAGCTGAGTGGCGAAACGAATGCAGCGCATCATACGCAAAGGATCGTCGGAGAATGTGATTTCAGGGTCGAGTGGAGTAGCAATAATGCGGTCTTCCATATCGGCAATACCGTCAAATGGATCTACCAATTCGCCGAATCGAGCGTTGTTGAGGCAGATTGCCATAGCGTTGATGGTGAAATCTCGACGATTTTGGTCATCTTCCAGCGTACCGTCTTCCACAATAGGCTTGCGTGAATCGTGGCTATAGCTCTCTTTGCGAGCTCCCACAAATTCCACTTCCATGTTTCCCATCTTTACTTGTGCTGTGCCAAAATTACGAAATACCGAGAGGTGTGCACGCCATCTGCCAGTCTTTGGGTTTCTTCCCAAATTCTTTTGCAGTTGTCGGGCCACTTCAATGCCACTGCCTACGACAACTACGTCAATGTCGTTGCTGGGGCGTTCGAGGAATATATCACGAACAAATCCGCCCACAACATAACATTCTAACCCCAGTTCGTCGGCGGAAGCACTGATTTGGCGGAATATTGGCTTATCGAGTATTTTAGCCAGTGCAGCGTCTGAATATAGCTTCATGATGGTATGTTTTTCTACTTTGTCGTGTGCAAAGGTACGCAAATTTCATCTATTTCGGCTGTTCATTGCGCATTTTTTTGTAACTTTGCACCTTAGAATGACGAAGAAACTGATTATCATACTATCCGCAGTGCTATTTATAATGGCTTGTGGCAATACCAACAACAAAGCGAAAGCATTGCTCGATGAAGCGCGTTTGGCACTTGACGAACGGCGTTACGATGATGTGCTTGCCAAGATTGACACCTTGCGCAATAGATATCCACGTGCCATTGAAGAGCGAAAACAGGCTTTACCGCTATGGCAAAAAGCAGAACTTTTGCGCACTCAAGACGAACTGGCAGTAGTTGATTCCCTGTTGGCGGTGGTGGGAAGTGCATACGATGAAGTCCGTCAACTGCAAAATCAGGCCGATAAATCAGGTGATCAAGAGGCATGGAAGCGCCACAACCGCACAGCGAATCAGTTGAAAGCGCGTAAAGACTCGCTTCAGAATCGCTTCGATGTGGCATGTGCCAAAATCAAGTATATTCATAAAAAGCAGAAGGAAATATAGTAAATAGGTATTTTCCTGACGCTAATCCTTGGTGATATGGTAGGAATTTTTTAATTTTGCAATCGATTATGACAAAAGATAACCACACGACAGAGGCCCAGTTTGAACAGGTGATGAGTGAATGTCGCACCTTGTTCACCAAGAAGTTGCATGATTATGGAGCTTCATGGCGAATACTGCGCCCACAGTCGCTTACCGACCAATTGTTTATCAAGGCCAAGCGCATACGCTCCTTGGAAATTAAGAAGGAATCGCTTGTGGGCGAAGGCATACGACCAGAATTTATAGCCCTCATCAACTATGGCATTATTGGATTGATACAGCTCAGCCACGGATTTTCTGATACTGTCGATATGCAACCCGATGAAGCCCTTGCACTCTATGACAAGTATGCTGATGATGCCTTGCAACTGATGATACGTAAGAATCACGATTATGATGAGGCATGGAGATCCATGCGCGTCAGCAGTTATACCGATTTCATCCTCACCAAAATAGAACGCATCAAAGAGATAGAGAACATCGGTGGAGACACCCTTGTCAGTGAAGGCATTGATGCCAATTACATGGACATCATCAACTATGCCGTCTTTGGAGCAATCAAGTTGAGTGAATGATGGTTAGAAAAATAGCAGTAAACGTTGCCCGTTTGGTCATCGCAATGACATTTATCCTATCAGGATTTGTCAAAGCTGTAGATCCGCTGGGCACACAATATAAGATTGTCGACTATCTCAAGGCAATGCAGCTGGGGACATTTGTACCCGATTTCCTCACACTTACTGCATCTGTACTTTTGTCGGCAGTGGAATTTGGATTGGGCATCTGTATGCTCTTTGCTATACGCCGTCGGTTGGTGTCACTACTTGCACTTTGCATGATGATTCCCATGACGGCATTAACACTATGGTTGGCAGTGGCCAACCCTGTCACCGATTGTGGGTGTTTCGGCGATGCTGTCACCCTCACCAATTGGCAGACATTTACAAAAAATGTGGTGCTTCTGGGTTGTGCCGCTATCGTGAGATACAGGCCGCTCGATATGATGCGCTTTGTATCGAAGACCAATCAATGGATTGTGACCAACTATTCGATGCTCTTCATCTTTGCTGTATCGGCATGGTCGCTATATGATTTGCCACAATTTGACTTTCGTCCTTATCATGTAGGAACCAATATCTTGAAAGGAATGGAGATTCCAGAAGGTGCAGAAATGCCAACCTTCGAAACGACATACCTGATGGAGAAGGACGGTAAGAGGCAGACATTCGATATAGACCACTATCCTGATTCTACCTGGACTCTTATCGAGGCCAATACTCGACAACTGACCAAGGGATATGAACCGCCCATCCACGATTTCTATATCAATGACATAGAAACAGGAGAAGACATCACCATGCAACTGTTGGAACAGAAGGGATACCTATTCCTGCTGGTGACACCACATCTTGGGAGTGCAGACGATAGCCAGTTTGACCGCATCAACGAACTCTATGAATATTCGCGCGATCATGGTTACCGCTTCTATGGACTCACCGCAAGCGATGAAAAAGCCATAGGACAATGGCGCGACATGACAGGGGCTGAATACACTTTCTGTCAATCAGACGAAACGGTGTTGAAGACCATCATACGTAGTAACCCAGGACTATTGTTGCTGAAAGACGGAACAATCGTGCGCAAATGGAGTCATAACAATCTGCCACAACTCGATGAAGAACAGGCAAACAAGTCTTTGGAGCAGTTGGATATTGGACATCTGCCAAAAGATACCACTCCAAGAAAGATACTTGATATCGTATTGTGGTATATGTTGCCCCTCTTCCTACTGACCATAGCAGACCGACTCTGGGCTTGGTCGAAATGGATGAAACGCAAAGAAGAAACAAACAAGATATTTAAACTCTTAAGAAAAAAGAAAATGAGAAAGAAAATTGTAGCAGGAAACTGGAAAATGAACCTGAACCTGCAAGACGGTGTGGCTTTGGCCAAAGAACTTAACGAGGCACTTGCTGCCGACAAACCCAATTGCGATGTTATCATCTGCACACCATTCATCCATCTGGCTTCTGTAGCTCAGGTGCTTGATGCCAATGTTATTGGCCTCGGTGCAGAAAACTGCGCTGACAAGGAAAAGGGTGCTTATACCGGTGAGGTTAGCGCTGAAATGGTTAAGAGCACTGGTGCACAGTATGTTATTCTGGGCCACTCAGAGCGTCGCCAGTATTACAGCGAGACTCCAGAGATCCTGAAAGAGAAGGTGCAACTCGCACTGAAGAACGGTCTTAAGGTTATCTTCTGTATCGGTGAAACTCTCGAAGAGCGTGAGGCTAACAAGCAGAACGAAGTAGTGAAGGCTGAACTCGAAGGAAGCGTATTCAACCTCAGCGAGGAAGAATTCCGCAACATCGTTATCGCTTACGAGCCAATTTGGGCTATTGGTACCGGTAAAACCGCTACCGCAGAGCAGGCAGAAGAAATCCATGCCTATATCCGCTCTATCGTAGCAGAGAAGTATGGTGCAACTGTGGCTGATGACACAACTATCCTTTACGGTGGTAGCTGCAAAGCCAGCAACGCTCCTGAACTCTTTGCAAAGCCCGACATCGACGGTGGTCTTATCGGAGGTGCTTCACTGAAATGTGCAGACTTCAAGGGCATTATCGACGCTTGGAAGAAATAAGGCTCAAACCAACCGGACTCAAGATGAAGCATCAGACTCTTCGTCGTGACCGTTGGATAGTCACCATGATTCTGTGTATCGGCATGGCAATCCATGCCGGTGCACAGTCTTTTACACAACGCATCCAGAAGAAAGTGGATGGTCAGGGTACTGTTACCATTCATCATAGTCAGGAGATAGACCGACTGGTCAATGTGCAACCCACATTGCCCAGCAGTACTACAGCAACTAAACCTTCTGCGGATAAGGCTGTGTCAAGTGGCAAATCCAATACTCCGACACCATCAGGTGCAGACAAAAACAGCGGCAACCCTTCTGCTGCTAATTCCCCAATAGCGAAAGTTAATGCGCCGGAGAATAGCAGTGAAGCAGAGGTCGATATGTCTAAAAAGGTGATGCGTAATGCCCAAAAAGTCATGGGCTATCGTGTACAGGCCTTTGCCGGTGGCAACTCGCGTCAAGATCGTCAGAATGCCGAACGCACCCGCAACACTATCAAAGCTCACTATCCTCATGTACCTGTCTATGTGCATTTCTATTCTCCTAGATGGATTTGTCGTGTCGGCAACTACCGTACATACGAGGAAGCGCACCATATGTTGGTCAACCTGCAACGGCTTGGCTATAAGCAGGCATCCATTGTGAAAGGAAAAATAACCATACAGTATTAAATGAATCCAGAAACAGAATATAGAGAAGGACTTGACCAGTTGGCCGAGCACTACCATGAAGTGTTGTCGCTACTGGGTGAAGATCCCGAACGAGAGGGATTGCTTAAGACCCCCATGCGTGTGGCAAAGGCCATGCAGGTATTGACACGTGGCTACAAAATGGACGCTCATAAAGTGCTGACCGATGCACTTTTCAAGGAAGATTATAGTCAGATGGTCATTGTCAAGGACATCGATTTCTTTTCATTGTGTGAACACCATATGTTGCCTTTCTATGGTAAAGTGCATGTGGCGTATATTCCAAATGGATATATTACTGGCCTTTCAAAGATTGCCCGTGTAGTAGATATCTTTAGTCATCGCCTTCAAGTGCAAGAGCGTATGACCCTGCAAATTAAGGAATGTATCGAACAGACCTTGCATCCGCTTGGTGTGATGGTTGTGGTCGAGGCTCAGCACATGTGTATGCAGATGCGTGGTGTAGAGAAAATAAACTCTATCACTACCACGAGCGACTTCAGTGGTGCCTTCAACCAGGCCAAAACTCGCCAAGAATTCATGAACCTCATCCATAATAAGTAACTCCTATCATTCATAAAACTAATAAACATACACCCATGGCAGCCAATCAGAAAGAATCATACAAGACCAATCAGAACCTTCTGCAAGAGTTCTATCACAGTTGTTTCGGCAAGATTATAATCCTGTTGCTGATGATGGCACTGTTGCTGTTTGTGGCATTGATTACCCGTCCTACAAAGCAGCAGATGCTCGATGAGATGGAAGACAACATTCGCGAATGCCTCCAGGAAAACGATAGCATCAAGGCAGATGGCGTTGATGATGTTGTCAACAACTTCTGCAACATCTTCACAACTGCCGGTGAGTTAGCCTCCGACAGTGATGTCGTTGCTGCTTACAAGAAGTTTAACCGTTTGGAAGTATACCAGCATCCATTCTATTCTACCGCACACATTATTAATAATATTCATCCCAGTGGCGTCCGTGTCGGTATCGGTGTGTTTGGTGTTGTCATTCCTACGGTGAGTTATAAGGATTTGATACTATTTGTCAGTCCAATCAAGAACTACAACAAGACACATATTATCACTCCACCGGTTATTACCGATGATGACTTGGGTGAGAATCCCAATGTGCAGGAATACCATTATTTGGGTGATCCTGATCAGTAACTGTCAACAGAAGCGACCTTCTCATAGTGTCGCACGACTGATATATTCATTTATTTCCAGTTGCACCTATGGTGTGGAAGGGATATTATTATCCCCACCATCATCTGTTGCTTTTGGGTATTTGAAAACTATTTTTTGACCTCATGAACAATTTTGGATAAAAGGTGTAACATAAGACAAAAACCGCATGTGGAATAATTGCTATATTTGCAAACGAAAGCCGTTGCGCTGACTGCTGACTGTATGAAGGAATCCACAGTGCGTTTGTCATGGGACGGCAGGTAGTGATACTAATTCAAACCTAAAATACCAATAATGATGAAAAGACTCAAACTTATTATCAGTATGTTGCTGTTGATGATATTGCATGTCGGTGCATCGTCAGCAGACCAGACGGTCTTATCGGTTGGAGTAGATCCTAATTTCCAAATCTATCTCTGCTTGGGACAGTCAAACATGGAAGGCAATGCCACTCCTGAGGCATGTGACCGTGTAGGTGTAAATCCCCGCTTTGTGTCGATGAATGTATTTGACGATGAAAAGGCTGGATGGCACAAATTCCAATGGCGCACAGCTGTTCCGCCATTGGTAGCACCTCAGACCGGTCTTACTCCTGCCGATTACTTCGGTCGTCGCATGGTGGATTTTCTGCCCGAAGAAGTCAGGGTGGGTGTGGTAATGGCAGCTGTTGGCGGTGCCAGCATCGACCTGTTTGACAAGCGCCTCTATAGCGATTACCTCAAGAAACAGCCCGATTGGATGAAAAACTTTGCTCGCCGCTATGATGGCAACCCTTATGCTTGCTTGATAGCAGCCGCTCGTGAGGCCATGAAGCAAGGTGTCATTAAGGGAATACTCTTCCATCAGGGTGAGACCAATACTGCCGATCCAACATGGCCAGCACGTGTAAAAACGGTCTATGATGATATTCTTGCCGACCTCGGCCTGCAAGCAGTCGACGTCCCATTGCTGATGGGCGAGGTGGTTCAGACCGATCAGGGAGGACACTGTGGTTCACACAATGCTATCATAGATGATATTGCCAAGACCATACCAACCGCTCATGTGATATCGTCGAAGGATTGCCCTCAGCGTGGCGATGGACTGCATTTCACCGCGGAAGGCTATCGAATCCTTGGCAAACGCTATGCCGATGTAATGCTTCAACTATTGGGTGCCCCCAAGCAGATGCATGCTTCTGCCAAAAAAGGTAGTTTGGCAGAAAATGCTATTGAAGGCAACGAATTTCCTCGCATTGATGCCCAGCATCGTGCTTATTTCCGTCTGCATGCTCCCGAAGCACGTGATGTGAAGGTAGATATCTGTGGCAAGAAATATCCCATGTTGCGCGATTCCAACGGCGAATGGTATGGAGTGACCGATCCGTTGGTTGTTGGTTTCCACTATTATGTCTTCAATGTAGATGGTGTCTCGGTTACTGATCCTGCTTGTGATACTTATTTCGGATGCCACCGTCTGATGAGCGGTATGGATGTTCCTGAAGGTGACGAGGGCAACTATTACCATCCCCAACAGGGCGTGGCACAGGGACAAGTACGCTCTTGCACTTATTTTGCAGCTTCGCAAGGCAAGTTCCGTCGCGCCATGGTATATACGCCAGCCGAATACGAACGTAATAAGAGCAAGCGCTATCCTGTGCTCTATCTGCAGCATGGCATGGGTGAAGATGAAACCGGATGGAGTCATCAAGGCCACATGAACCATATTCTCGACAATCTGATAGCTACTGGCGAGTGTGTGCCCATGATAGTTGTTATGGAGAGTGGCGATGTGAAAGCGCCCTTCGTACCTAAGCGTGGAGCGACTCCTGATGCGTCGCGCAACGGTTATGGTGCATCGTTCTATCAGGTTCTCAACGACGACCTCATCCCGATGATAGACAAGACCTTCCGTACCAAAACCGATCGCGAAAGTCGTGCAATGGCAGGACTGTCTTGGGGCGGATTCCAAAGTTTCAATACCGTATTGACCCATCTCGACCGGTTTGCATATCTTGGAACCTTTAGTGGTGCCATATTCGGTGTTGATGTAAAGACCTGTCACAACGGTGTGTTTGCCGATGCTGACCGCTTCAACAAGCAGATGAAGTATATGTTCATGGGTTGCGGTACGGAGGAAAACTTCGGTACAGGCAAGATGGTCAACGACCTGAAGACCCTTGGCATCAATGTTACTTATTATGAGTCGAAGGGTACTGCCCACGAATGGCTCACCTGGCGTCGTTGTCTTCGCCAGTTTGTTCCACACCTTTTTTAAAAATAAAACGATGAAATCAAACAACAACATTCTTTTTCTCGCCATAGCTTTGGCATCCTCTACTGCAGCCTTGGCACAGAATCCTATTATTCAAACCCAGCTGACTACCGATCCAGCGCCTTTGGTGTGTGGTGACCGCATCTATGTATATACCGGCCACGATGAAGACCATGCCGATTTCTTCTGGATGAATGAATGGCGTGTGTATTCTTCAACCGATATGGTCAACTGGACTGACCATGGTTCACCACTCAATCAATCGTCATTTGCTTGGGCTGACGACAGGGCATGGGCAGCACAGGCAATCGAGCGCAATGGAAAGTATTATTGGTATGTCTGTGCCCACTCCAAAATAACCGGTGGCATGGCTATTGGTGTGGCTGTAGGCGACACACCGACAGGTCCTTTCCGTGATGCCTTAGGCAAACCATTATTCGATAACGGTTCGTGGGACAATATAGACCCCACGGTTTTGATAGATACTGATGGTCAGGCATACCTCTATTGGGGCAATCCGCATCTCTACTGTGCCCGTCTTAACGATGATATGATATCTATCCGTGGCGAAGTGGAACGCATCGAACAGCGTGTTGAAGGCTTCGGCGCTCCCGATATGGAAAAGCGCGACAAAAATGTAAAATACAAAGATTGCTATACTGAAGGTCCATGGATTAGTAAGCGTGGCAACAACTATTACATGCTCTATGCCGCAGGTGGAGTGCCCGAACATATTGCTTATTCTATGAGCAAGACGCCTACAGGACCTTGGAAATACATGGGCAACATCATGCCACTGCAGGACACAGGTTCGTTCACCAACCATTGTGGTGTAGCTGATTTCAAGGGACATTCCTATTTCTTCTATCATACCGGCAAGTTGGGAGGTGGCTTTGGTCGCAGCGTAGCAGTTGAAGAGTTTACCTATCAACCAGATGGAACATTCCCTATCATCAATGCTACAGCCGAAGGAGTGCGTCCTATAGGTACCCTCTGCCCATACAATCGTGTGGAAGCAGAGACTATGGCATGGTCGAAGGGCGTTAGGTCAGAGTGGAATGAAGATACCGGTGTGTATCTTTCAGATATTCATAACGGCGATTATATCAAAGTGCGTGAAGTGGATTTCGGTCAGCAACAACCGTTGCGTTTCGAAGCTCGTGTGGCAAGCGCCCTACAAGGCGGATGGCTTGAAGTGCGTACCGACAGCGTGGCAGGTCCACTTGTGGCACAAGTGAAAGTGCCCTATACCGGTGGATGGGAGAAGTGGCAGACTGTAGAGACACTCGTAGAGCGTCCTCTTGTGGGCAAACACGATCTCTATTTCGTGTTCAAAGGCCTGAAAGGTCTCAAACTCTTCACCTTCGACTGGTGGCGTTTCGATCAGAGTCAAGTGGCAGCAGAAGGCATGATGCACAATCCTGTGCTGTGGAGCGACGTGCCCGATCCCGATGTGATTCGTGTGGGTGACACCTATTATATGGTCAGCACCACCATGCATCTCATGCCCGGAGCTCCTATCATGGCTTCGAAAGATCTGGTCAACTGGGAGATTGTCAACTATATCTTCCCCCGACTGACCGGCTCGCCACGTTACGATATGCGCGAAGGTACTGTCTATGGGCGTGGTCAGTGGGCCACTTCGCTGAAATATCACAATGGCAAATTCTATGCACTCTTTGCACCAAACGATAATTCTGACGGTGACACCTATCTCTGTGTGGCTGACCGTGCAGAGGGAGAATGGACCATTCATAGCCGTATGCGACACTTCCATGACGCTACGTTGATGTTCGACGATGACGGAAAGGGCTATATCGTGTATAGTACAGGAGAAATCATGCAACTCAATGACGATTTGACCGATGTGGTAGAAGGCAGTCATCATATACTTTTCAAACGCGATAAAACCGAAACCAACCTACTTGAAGGCTCTCGCATGATTAAGCACAATGGTAAATACTACCTGCTGATGATATCTTTGACCAATGGACATCCGCGTCGTGAAGTGTGCTATCGTGCAGACCATATCTACGGTCCATACGAGAAAAAGGTTATTCTTGAAACCGAATTTGGAGGTAAAGGCGGTGTGGGACAAGGCACCATTGTCGATACACCCGACGGACGTTGGTATGCTATCATCTTCCAAGACCGTGACGGAGTGGGGCGCACACCAACGCTCGAACCCGTTCGCTGGCTCGACGGATGGCCTATCTTGACCGATTGGGATGGTAAAATTCCCTATTCAATGCCTGTTCCTGTGAAGGGATTTGAGAAGAAATCCATTGTCTATAGCGATCATTTTGACAGCGATAAGTTGGCGCTGCAATGGCAGTGGAACCACAATCCAGTGGATGAGGCATGGTCGCTGACCGATCGCAAAGGTTGGCTCCGACTGAAGACATCACGCATCGCACCACACATCTTCCTTGCTCCCAATACGCTGACAAACCGTACCGAGGGTCCTGCATGCCAAGGAACAATACATCTGGATCTGAGCAATATGAAGGATGGCGACGTGGCTGGACTCTCTGCCTTCCAAGGCGATGCAGCCTTACTGTCGGTTGTGAAGAAAGGCAAACGCCTATATATTGTAGCAACGAAAGAGTCGGTGGAGTTGACCGATAAGGAAAAAGCTGTTGTGGGTGTAAAACGAGAGGAAGTGTTCCGTCGCGAACTCAAGGGTAAAGAGGTTTGGTTGCGCATGGCGTGCGACTTCCGATTGGGCAAAGACCTTGCCACACTGTCGTACAGCGCAGATGGTAAACAATGGACAGATGCCATCAAAGATTTCCGTATGATTTATGATTATCGCCGATTGTTTATGGGCACACGTTTCGCTATCTATAACTTTGCCACACGTCAGGCAGGGGGATGGGTCGATGTGGATAGCTTCGACTATCAGCGTGACTGATAGACTGTAACCTGCAAGATAACATCTAAACATATAAGATGGTTCGTCCGATGCTGTCGGACGAACCTCTTTATTTTTATACGCGTACGCGCACGCGATGTTGCAAGAAATCGACCACTCGACCACCAGCGTGTTGTAACAGGTTGAGCAATATTGTCTTATGATGGTGGTCGAATCGTTTTTGAGGGGTGCTTTCGACCATCTTTCGACCACCACAAGTGTGTTTGTTGGTAAGCGTGAGGTTGCCATAGAGACGATGTTTGTATTTTGCCAGAGTAAATCATGATGTTGAAAATGTTTTTGCCTAACGTTTGGCAATACCCTTGTCTAACGTTTGGCAATACCTTTGCCCAATATTTGGCAATACCTTTGTCTAACGTTTGGCAATACTTTTGTCTAACGTTTAAAAAACTTCTTTCCAACGTTTGACAATACTTTTATCCAATGTTTGATAATACATTTATCCAACGTTTGATAATACATTTATCCAATGTTTGATAATGCTTTTATCCAACGTTTGATAATACATTTATCAGCGGTTTGAAAAACTCAGAAAATATCGTTCGTTTAGAAAATAGTCGTGTTGCCAACAATTTTTACAGTGTGGTCGAAGCATGGTCGAAAATACCGTAGAAACCGCCATCGACCACAGCTTAAGATATTGAATAGTAGTGTTTTGAGCTTTTGGTGTGGCCTTGTGGTCGAATATTTTTGAAAAACTGAAAAAATGTATGCACATATGGTGTCTTTGTGTGTTGCGCTATTGTCTGAAAGAGAAACAGGCATTTTGGCAATAAAAAATTGATTTACCCAGCAATTCACGTGGAATTGCCGAGTAAATCAACATGTTTTCCCCTTTTTAAGGAGTTGGGTTATAGCTTAGAAACCCACATTGCCATTAGGCTTTGCAAGGTGTCCAAGGCTTCAACTGCTTGAAGAAATCGTTGCCCTTGTCGTCAACAAGGATGAATGCGGGGAAGTCTTCAACAGTGATTTTCCAAATGGCTTCCATACCCAGTTCGGGATATTCCACACATTCGATGCTCTTGATGCTCGACTGAGACAGTACAGCAGCCACACCACCGATAGTGCCGAGATAGAATCCACCATGCTTCTGACAAGCATCGGTAACCATCTGTGAACGGTTGCCCTTGGCTATCATCACCAGAGAACCGCCGTGATCCTGGAACTCATCAACGTATGGGTCCATGCGGTTGGCTGTGGTTGGTCCCATTGAACCGCAAGGATAACCCTCTGGAGTCTTAGCAGGACCAGCGTAGAGCACGGGATAGTCTTTGAAATACTGTGGTAGGTCTTCACCTGCATCGAGGCGTGCCTTGAGCTTGGCATGGGCGATGTCGCGTGCCACGATGATGGTACCTTTCAGGTTGACGCGAGTAGATACGGGATATTTAGACAGTTCGGCACGAACAGCATCAATACCCTTGTCGAGGTCAATCTCGATACCCTTGGTGCCTTCGCCCGGATTGCGCAGTTCCTCAGGGATAAGCTCTGTGGGGTTCTCGTCCATCTTCTCCAACCAGATACCGTCGCGGTTGATCTTAGCCTTGATATTGCGGTCTGCCGAACAGCTGACACCCATACCGATGGGGCATGATGCGCCGTGGCGAGGCAGACGGATCACGCGGATGTCGTGAGCCAGAGCCTTACCGCCAAACTGTGCACCCAGTCCAATCTTGTGGGCTTCGTCAAGGAGTTTTGCCTCAAGGTCGATATCGCGGAAAGCACGTCCAGTCTCATCACCAGTGGTAGGCAGGTTGTCGTAGTACTTGATACTTGCCAGTTTCACTGTCAGCAAGTTTTTCTCTGCTGAAGTTCCACCGATAACGAATGCGATGTGGTAAGGAGGACATGCAGCTGTTCCAAGGCTCTTCATCTTCTCTACGAGGAAGGGCAACAGCGTGCCTTCGTTCTGAATGGTGGCCTTGGTCATGGGGTAGAAGTAGGTCTTGTTGGCAGAACCACCACCTTTGGCAACCATCACAAAGCGATATTCGGCACCCTCTGTGGCCTCAATGTCAATCTGTGCGGGAAGGTTGCAACGGGTGTTGACTTCATCGTACATGTTGAGTGGGGCATTTTGAGAATAGCGCAGATTGTCCTGTGTGAAGGTGTTATATACACCGAGGCTGAGGGCTTCCTCATCCTCAAATCCGGTCCATACCTGCTGACCTTTCTCACCATGGATAATAGCTGTGCCGGTGTCCTGACAGAAAGGAAGAACACCTTTGACAGCTGTTTCGGCATTGCGCAGGAACTGCAAGGCTACATACTTGTCGTTTTCAGACGATTCAGGATCGGTAAGAATCTGGGCTACCTGCTCGTTGTGGGCGCGACGCAGCATAAACTCTACATCGTGGAATGCCTGCTGAGCCAACAGCGTCAGGGCTTCTTTCGATACTTTTACGATTTCTTTACCCTCAAATTCAGCTGTGCTGACGCCTTCTTTCGAGAGCAGTCTGTACTCAGTGTCGTCCTTGCCCAACTGGAACATAGGGGCATACTTGAATTCTGGATTCATATTCGTTTAGTTTTTTATAATGAATAATTTATAACTATTGATTGGCTTATCAATAACCGAAGATATCCTCAAGAGTGAGTTTCTTTACTGGTGCTATGCGCTCCAGAACCTTCATATCGAGTTCTTTGTCATTGCCAAGAATCATGTAGCGATAGGGTTTACCGGCTGCTTGTGATTTCTCGAAATTCACAATGTCCTGTAGCGTTACTCGCTGTACATTCTTATAGATGGTCTCGTTGATATCGTAGTCGAATCCCAATTCGCGCATGCTGAAGTAACGGTCGATAACCGATGACTTGGTGACGCGCTGGCTGGCAAGACGCTTGATGACGGCATCCTTGGCAATATTGAAGGCTGCTTCGCTCTGCGGGATGGTATCGAGAATGTTGTGGAACTCGCTGATGCAGTCGCCCATCTTATCGTTTTGAGTGATGATATTTGCAAAGAAACTCTCCTTGTCGCTCTTCTTTGAAGGGCGGGTATATACGGCTCCGGCACTATAGGCAAGACCGCGTGCTTCGCGCATCTCCTGGAATACGATGCTGTTCATACCGCCACCGAAGTATTCGTTGAATACAGAAATCTTTCCTGCATCGGCAAGATTGAAGGGACGTCCTTCATTATGGTACATGCGGAAATAGATGTTTTTGGCATCAAACGGTGCCATCAACACTTCGTTTGTTGGAGTCTGAGTGGCTTGATAGGGAGTTGCATGGGGCACGTCCTGGAGTTTTTTGGGAGTGGCGTGCAACTTTGTGATAACGGCTGTCATGTCTTTCAACTCCATCGGACCATAGTAGTAGAGCTCGTGCTTCATGTTGCGGAGACCTTTGATGAGATCGAGCAATTCCTGTGGATTGGTATTGCGCAACTGGTCGGTACTCATCATGTCGGTATAGATATTACGGCTACCATATACACCATAAGCGTATAGATGTTCGGCGCAGTTACGTTGGTCTTTCTTGTTGTCGTCGCGCTCTTTCAAGATGAGCGATACGAACTGGTTGTAGGATGCTTGGTCGGCTTTAGCATTTTGGAGCACATCCTCCATCAGTGCAAGTGCTTCTGCCATATTCTCGCTCAAGCCGTTCAGACGGATGGTGATACGGTTGCCAGATACACCAATTCCATAGTCACAACCCAGTTTGTAGAACTTGCGTTTGAGGTCTGCCACCGAGTATTTGTCGGTTCCGACATAGCTCAGATAGTCGCTTGCCATATCGTAACGGTTGTCGTCTTGATTACCGAAATCGTAGGCGAAACCGAGATAGAAGAGACCATTATCGGTGTTCTTCTTATAGACAACGGGTATGCCTTTCTTGGTGGTGGAAAGGGTCAAGTCTTTCTTGAAATCTACGAAAACGGGTTGGATGGGTGTCACCTCTGTGTTCTGAATGTCTTTCACAAACTGGCTCACCATGTCGCGGTTGGCAGGAATAGGAGTGATGGCAGGCTTGTCAATCTTCTTGGCAAGACTGTCGGTGCCCTGTGTTTTGTAGATTACAGCATAACCGTTGGTGAAGAAACGATAGGCAAAAGCCACAATATCCTGCTTTGTCATCTTCTCAATGCGTGCAATGCTATTGGCATGCTGTTGCCAACTGTCGCCATTGACAAACGAGTTGACCATCTCTGAGACGCGCCATCTGTTGTTGTCGAGTGCTTGCATATATCTGCGCTTGAGGTTGTTGACAATAGAAGGCAACAGGTCATCGTCGATGTTTCCTTTCTTCAGATTATCCAATTGGGCTACCATCAGATCCTTTACCTCTTCCAGTGTCTGGCCCTGACGGGGAACACCATAGAGCACAAAGCTGGAGTAGTCTTGTTGAGTTTGACAGAAAGCCTGTGCTGCCATAACCTTCATAGGCTGATTGAGGTTTGTGTCGAAGAGTCCGGCACGACCGTTGCTCAGCATAGAAGAAATGACGTCAAGGGTGTCGGACTGCAGAGATGCTGCCTTTTCGCCACGCCATGCCACACAGACAAAGGCTGCCTGCTGACCAACGATAGTTGTATCGGACGGAGTGGTCAATACTGGTTGGGCAGGGAATATTGGTTGGCTGACATCCTGACCGGGTTGCATAGTGCCGAAATACTTGTCTATGATGGCTACTACCTGATCGGGATCGAAATCACCAGCCATACAGATCGCCATATTGTTGGGCACATACCACTTCCGGAAATAGTTCTTGATATTGGTGATGGAAGGGTTCTTCAGGTGATCCTGGGTACCGATGGTAGTCTGTGTGCCATAGGGATGGGTTGGGGTAAGTTTCTTGCCAATGGCGCTCCAAAGTTTGTCGTTATCGTCGGTGAGATAGATATTGTACTCCTCATAAACGGCCTCAAGTTCGGTATGGAAGCCGCGAATTACCATATTCTGAAAACGATCAGACTGAATCTTGGCCCAGTTGTCAATCTCGTTGGAGGGAATATCTTCTGTATAGCAGGTCACATCGTTGCTGGTATAAGCATTGGTACCCTGTGCGCCGATGGTTGACATGAGTTTGTCATACTCGTTGGGGATGAAGTAGCGGGCTGCTATTTGGCTCACGCTGTCTATCTCGTGGTAGGCCTGCTTGCGTGCCATGGCATCGGTCAGTTGGCGGTAACGCTCATAACGAGCCTCGATGTCGGCAAGCAATGGTGCTTCGGCTTCGGCATTATTGGTACCGAAATGGTTGGTGCCTTTAAACATCAGGTGCTCCAGATAGTGGGCGAGACCCGTGGTTTCGGCAGGATCGTTCTTCGAACCGGTGCGAACGGCGATGTGTGCCTCAATACGTGGCTTATCTTTGTTGACGCTAAGATAAACCTTCAGACCGTTGTCAAGCGTGTAGATGCGGGTTTTCGTCATGTCGCCACTGACGGTCTCAAACTTGTAGTCCTTGGCTGCCGCTGTGGTGGCAACGGCAAGTGCCAACAGGGAGAGGATACTCTTTAATTTCATATGCGGATGTTTTATATATTGTTCTGTTATTCTTCCAGATGTTTTGCCTACTTCCGATGTTTGCGGATTGAGAAGCGTATGAGTTGTCTTTTTGTTGTTCTGCGTCGCTGCAACACATAGCTATCGTATCGGCTTAGTCTTCAAAGTCTATTTCGTGATCGAGTTTTGTGATGAAATCATCGAATACAGACTGTTCTACATCGCCCATGGCAAACTCTTTCTCGGCATCCTTACGAATCTCTGCCACCCATGCACGACGTGCGCGGATATAGTCTTCGCGGATGCGGGGCAGGTCGCTATCGCTCAGTTCGTTGAGTCCATAGTAGTCGAGAATGAGGCGATAGGTCCAGGTCCACTGGTATTGGCGATAGTGGTTGTCGATATCGATAAAGCGGTCGAGAATCTCTTTGATGCTTTCAATGTTGCCATTCTTGATATCATCAATAAGTCGTTCCTCTTCGCTGATGGGCAAGAGAAGGCCTGAGAGATCTGTCCAGTGGCCCAAACCGATATCTGATGTTGGTTTGCCGAGGAATCCGCCTTTGATGGCGCGCTTTAGAACGGCACCCATATAGATGCGAAGTGCAATATCGTAATACTTAATGCCTTTGCGTAGCGATGTGGCATTGATGATGTATTCATGGTAGTTGTATGAAGATACGTTGTCACCTCCGGCTTGGCGAAGTGCTTCAAGGATTTTCTTGCCTTGCACGATTTCGCCCACGGTAAAGGGTGATAGCCAGTCGAAGTTGATGATGCTCTTACGACAGGAGGCGGCACGCTTGTCACGCTTGGGCCACTTCTTGATGTCGCGGTAGAGACCTACCGTGGTGATGTTGCGTCCAGGTACGATATACATGGTGTCGCCGTAAGCCAGCAGATAGGCGAAAGGCAGACAACGCATGTCGGGGTGGTTCATCAGTTTGCCGAAACATACGGAGAAGGCTCCAATCTTTGCTGGCATAAGGACATAGGCACCACTGGCCGTCTTGGTGCCGCGCTCCAGAGTGCCGTAATGTAATGGTCCCATTTTGTAAGCATGGTTGGAGAAATTGGTGTTTGAACCGGCATTATAGAACGAAAACTCGCCGCCGATGAGCAAACTTGATTTGTGGTGGGAGGCTGAGAATGGTCCGCAAAAGGCAGCACATGCCTCACCGTTGGCCATATAGGAATTGGCAAAGAAGACGCTGGCTTGGGCTGTGAATCCGTTGGCCACCTGACAGGCTTCGCCTACAAAACAGTCTTGCATCTTGACAGAATTGGTGATACTGCAACCATTGGAAATGATGGAGTTTTCGCAGATTACACCTGTGCCAATATATACAGAGGCATCTTTCGAACTGAGGATCGTGCAATCGCTCAATCGTGATGCGCCATTGATCTCACAGTCATCTTTCACAACCGTATTGGTAATCTCCTTGGTATTGATAATCTTTACGTTGTTGCCGATGGTACCACGGTCGGGAAGGGAGAAACGCACTTCTTCGCGGATGAGACGAGTAATCTTCTCTTTTAATACCTTATCGTTGAAGTGTTTCACCATGAAAGCGGCTAACTGGGAGTTGAGGTCATGGAAAAGCACCAAGTTGCCATCGCCCATTTCGTTTAGCACCGATATCATGTGGTCTTCACCATAGGTGGCTCCCTCTGTCGTCTCCATAGTCGATACGTTAGAGATATAACAGTTGTCGCCGATGGTATAGTTATTGATGAAATTGCCAATCTTTTCTATCAGACAGTTGTCACCAATAGTTACGTTGCGAAGTGTGGCATCGTTAATGCCTGCGTGTTTGGTAAATCCCTTTGTTACTTCTACTTGAAGATCGAATACGCCAAGCCGAATGTCACCATAGAACATCACACGATGGAATCCGTATGGCGAGAAATCATCTGCCACTTTAACGTTTTCCCAATTTTCTGCCCAGCAGTTATTCCGTTCGAGGACGTCTATTTCCTCTTGGGTCAATTGTCTGTAATCTCTCATTTCTATCTGTGTTTGATTGTACATGCTTTACTTTGTTGTTGTATGTCCTATATGACGTTTCTGATTACAATGTTTCTTATTCCTCTACTTGAATGTCTCTTATTTCTCTACTTGATAGAGAAAATCGTTGTAGGGATATTTCTGTACATGGAGTTGGCGAACCTTTTGATAGAGAATCTCACGAAGCGTGTCGATGTTTTGCTTTTCTCTGGCTGATATAAAGAGACAGTCTCCCTGCATCTTTGCCATCCAGGTTTTCTTCAACTCGTCGAGTGTCACATTCTCTTTGGTAGAGGGAGTGAGGTCGTCTGCCTCTTTTTCTATCCAAGTGTAGGCATCAATCTTGTTGAATACAATCATTGATGGCTTGTCGGCACAGCCTAAATCGGATAGGGTCTTCTCCACTACTTTTATCTGTTCCTCAAAGTCGGGATGTGAGATATCTACTACATGTACCAATAAATCGGCCTCGCGCACTTCATCAAGAGTGGATTTGAAGGAATCTACCAAGTCGGTGGGCAACTTACGGATGAAACCTACTGTATCGGCAAGTAGGAAAGGGAGATTGTCGATAACCATCTTGCGTACTGTGGTATCGAGCGTGGCGAAGAGTTTGTTTTCTGCAAATACATCGCTCTTGGAAAGCAGATTCATCATGGTCGATTTTCCTACGTTCGTATATCCCACCAAGGCTACACGAATCAGGCGGCCGCGGTTTTTACGTTGGGTGGTTTTCTGCTTGTCGATTTCTACCAAACGTTGTTTTAATAGCGTAATGCGATGCAGAATGATACGGCGGTCCATCTCCAACTGTGTTTCACCAGGACCACGAAGACCAACACTACCTTTACCACCACCGCTACCAGAGCCGCCGCCTTGGCGTTCCAAGTGGGTCCACAGGCGTTGCAGACGAGGCAACATATAACGATACTGTGCCAATTCTACTTGTGTTTTAGCTTCGGCGGTCTGTGCGCGCATGGCGAATATATCAAGAATCAACGAGGTGCGGTCGAGGATTTTTACTTTCAGTTCAGCCTCGATATTGCGCATCTGTTTGGCAGACAGCTCATCGTCGAATATCACCATACCTACAGGTTGGGTTTCGCCGGTAGGGTCGTCGTCGGCAGCATCCTCTTGCATTTTGATATATTGCTTGATTTCTTCCAGTTTTCCCTTACCCACATAGGTAACCTGGCTGGGGCCTTGCACCTTCTGTGTGAAGCGTTTCACGGTGACGGCTCCTGCTGTATCGGCAAGGAATTCCAGTTCGTCAAGGTATTCTTTGGTCTTTGCCTCATCCTGCTCCTGAGTGATAAGTCCCACGAGTACGGCGGTTTCGGCCTTGACTTCTGAAATAACAAATTCTTTCATTCAGTATTTATATATATTATATGTAACGTGCAAAGATAAACATAAAATTCCGATTTATAGGGTTCTTTTGAAAAAAATAGCCTTTAGCATGTATATTTTTCATGAATTTATACTACCTTTGCGTTGCAAAAGTTACAACCAAATACATTTGAAATATGAGAGTTATTATTGAATCAGATTATCAGAAATTGTCGCAATGGGCTGCAGAACACGTTATTGAGCGTATTAATGCTGCCAAACCTACCAAAGAACATCCTTTTGTACTCGGTTTGCCAACTGGTTCTTCGCCAGAGGGAATGTATGCTTGTCTGGTAAAAGCCAACAAGGAAGGTCGTGTGTCGTTTAAGAATGTGCTGACATTCAATATGGATGAGTATGTAGGATTGCCTGAAAGTCATCCTGAAAGCTACCATTCGTTTATGGCTCGCAATCTTTTTGACCATATTGATTGTCCGAAAGAGAATATCCATATTCTTAATGGTAATGCAGAAAATCTTGCAGAAGAGTGTGCTCGTTATGAGCAGATGATAGCCGAAGCAGGTGGCATAGATCTTTTTATTGGGGGGATAGGGCCTGATGGTCATATTGCTTTCAACGAACCTTATTCTTCGTTGACATCTCGCACTCGTGTCAAGACATTAACAACCGATACGATTATTGCCAACTCTCGTTTCTTTGACAATGATGTAAACAAGGTGCCCAAGTTGGCTCTTACTGTAGGTGTTGGTACTGTGATGGATGCTCGCGAAGTGATGATTCTCGTCAACGGCCACCATAAGGCTCGTGCCATGAAGGCGGCTGTAGAGGGTGCTGTTACTCAGGAGTGGACTATTTCTGCCCTTCAGATGCATCAACATGGTATTATCGTGGCTGATGAACCAGCTGCTGACGAACTGAAAGTTGCCACCTACAAGTATTTCAAGGATATAGAGAAAGACAATCTGTTGTAATCAGACAATTGCGATGAATGTCAAAGGCGAATAGCTGTCAGACTTTCGTCGTCTGAAGACAAACGGACAGATAAACGCAAGCAGGATTATCGAAAATGATAATCCTGCTTGTATTTTATCCTCTTGTTTGTAAGGTACATCCCCAATCAATATAGGTATTGGAATGTGTATGATTGGAGTTGATGTGCTATTGCTTCAGTTTGAAAGAGTTTTCGATGCTGGTCACTTCTTCTACAAATGCCTTATCAACTTTCAAACGCTGGTCTATCGTATTGCAACTGTGAATGACTGTTGAGTGGTCGCGACCACCTACCAACTGTCCAATTCTCGATGCAGGCATCTTGGTGTATTTCTGTGCGAAGTACATGGAGAGTTGTCGGGCAATTACAAATTCGCGTTTGCGAGAACGGCTCATTACGTTGGGTTGGGTGACATTGTAGTGTGCGCATACCTTTTCGATGATATCGTCGATGGTCAGGGGGCGGTTGTCCACCTTCACGGCACGTTTGATGACACGTTCAGCGAGGCGCATGTCAATATCGCTATTATATACGATAGAGTATGCCATCAATGAGTTGACCACGCCTTCCAATTCACGGACAGAGCCATTGGCTGTTTCGGCAATAAACTGAATGACATCGGCGGGGAATTTTAGGCCGTCACGGCGACATTTGGTATTGAGAATGTCAATGCACAATTGCACATTGGGTTTATGCAATTCGGCTATCATACCACATGAGAAGCGAGTCAGCAAGCGATCCTTCACACCTACCAAATCAACTGGTGGACGGTCGGCAGCCAATATAATCTGCTTTCCACAGCGGAACAGATGATCGAATACGTGGAAGAATGTGTCGAGGGTCTTGGTGGCTGCAGCCCATTCCTGAATGTCGTCAACGATGAGCACGTCGATGGTTTGATAGAAATGGATGAAGTCGTTGACTGTGTTCTGACGTACCGCATCGGTATATTGCACTTGGAATAATCTGGCAGATACGTAGAGTACGCGTTTTTGTGGATAAATCTCTTTGCAGCGCACACCAATAGCATTTATAAGGTGTGTTTTACCGCTACCTGACGGACCGTAGATAAAGAATGGATTGAAAGTGGTGCGTCCGGGGTGCTCGGCAATGGAGAGACCGATGGTGCGTGGCAACTTGTTGCTATCGCCTTCGATGTATCGCTGGAAGTTCTTATGGGGATCCAGTTGTGGATTTAAATCCTGTGGGGTTGCTGCATCGAGGGTGGTGGGAGACTGGTTGGCACGTGTCGAAACCTTTGGCTTGTCGATAGCAACAGATTCGCTACCTTCTTCGTCAACGGTAAGACCGTGTGCTTTGTCAACCACAACACGATATTTCAGCGCAATATTAGTGCCGAAACAGCGATGCAGTACTTTGCTTAGCAATTCCACATAATACTGCTCCAATACTTCATAGACGTAGCGGCTTGGTATTTGCACGACAAGTGTCCTGTTGTCTTCGTCGTAAGAGTCGAAGACAATAGGTTCAAACCATGTTTTGTACTGTTGCTCAGAAACGTTATCTCTTATTAGCGAGAGGCAGTCGTTCCAAAGCAGTCTAGGAGCTTTGTCCATTATGGAATTTCTTTTGTATTTTTAGTTAAAAGATACGGTTGCTTTTCGTAAAGCGGATACAAAGTTCGCACTTTTTTTTCAATTAACCAAATCTTTATTTTTTGTTTGTTATATATATATTCCTCTAACTGCCTATTCCTGTGGTATTTACGGGATATGGCTTGTTTCTGTAGTCGTGAAACACTATTGTAATAATGTAACTGCTTATAAAATAGTCTATTAACGCCGTGACTCAAAACCTATTGCAGGTCTGTTCTGCTATCTCTCAGATGGTCACGAAATCGTCTGATAACGAGCATAAGACCTGTCTTTTTGGGTCATGTGCTTCTGATGGTTGTTATTTAGACTAATTAAAAACAAGCATCTCTCTTATTTATCCTTCTTTCCGAACACAGAGAAGTGTACGTAACGCTTAGGATGTGCTTTCAAGTCGATGAGTAGAGAATCTGCACTTGCAGCAGTTGAACTGAGTCTGTAGTAGAGTTGTGGATCGCTCATGAGCAGTCCGAGTGTGCCCTCTTTGCTGTTGAGCCTGTTGGTCATTTGCTCTACGTTATCCAGCGTTTGGTTGACTTTTGCCGTCATAGTGGCAATATCCACGGCGCTGAGGTTTGCTGTGAGTTGCTCTGTATTGGTGAGAACTCCATCTGCTTTTTTCATAACCGATGGGACATCTCTGTTCAGACTGGCAGATAGTGATTTGAGTTCTACGCTTGTTTTATTGAGATTGTCTGTCATTCCTTCCACGTTGTGCAGGGTGTTGCGTAGTGCAGGGTCTGCCAATAGGATGTTGAGGCTTGCCATGATGGAGTCGAGTTTTGGGAGCATACGTTCTACGGTCGGCATCATTTGTCCCACTTGGTTCATGAGTCCCAGTTCCATTCCGCCTTTGATAGAGTCGCCGGCAGCCATGAGTTGTGTGGGGTTGCCCGACAGAATCAGGTTGATTTTGATATTGCCGAGCAGGTCACTTGCCAGTTCGGCACGTGATCCGACTGGTATGCGCATGGCTTTGTCAAGTCCTACAACAGCCACGATATTGTTGGGGTCGTTGTAGTTATAGTCTATGCGTTCCACGACACCTACTTTATATCCGTTGGCATAGACAGGCGATGAAGCCGACAGTCCACTTACATCGTTGAACACGAGATAGTAGGTGTTGGTGTTTGAGAATATGTTGAGTCCTTTAAGAAACTGCAATCCATAGAAAAGCACGAGTATGCCGAAGATGGCAGTTAGTGCGATTTTGACTTCTTTTGTGAAAAATTTCATATTTAAGTTTTTTCTTTATTTCTTGTTTTTGTTTCTTCTGTATTCTTGTATTGCTTGTTGCACATTGGCCCTACGTCCGTCTTTGAAGGCGATGATGAATGCTTCGGGGAAGCGTTCTGATAGTGACTTGCGGAGTTGGTAAATCTCCTGATAGTCGGTTGATGCGCCTACGGTATATTTGAACATGCCGTTTTCTTCGTAATAATCTACGTTTTCCAAATCTTTCAGCATGGGGCTGTTTGGATTCTGACGAGCTGAACTGGCAAGTATCTGTACCTTGAATATGGGTTGTCCGCTTGTCTGTTGAGGTGTGGAAACGGTATTTGCTGGTTTCTCAACCGTCTTTACTGTTGGTTTTGTCGCAGTTTTTACGGGTTCTGCTTCAGTCTTTTGTACTGGTTTTGCCGCAGTTTCGGCATTTTGTTCCGCCTTTGGGGTTGGTGTAACAATGGTTTTGCCGTGACGTACTTCTGTCTTTTGAACGGGTTTTTCTACCGGTTTTACTTCTGCCTTTGGTGTTGGTTTTGATGCTGGCATTATTGGTTCTCCTTGTTGAGAACTGTTCCTTCCTGTCTGGTTGTTGCGAGTTGGGTCTGCCATGAGGATAGAATCCACATCGGTTGATGGCTTTTTATTGTTGTCGTCAACGGTTGTTCTTCCTGCTCTGGCGTTGGCCAGTTCCTGCAATACCTGATTTTTTTGCGTCTTGTTGTCTGCTTTTGGCTTTGCCTGCGGTATGTTGTTTGCCAGCGGTTTGTTGTTCGTTTTGTTGTTTTCGGTCTTTGGCGCTTGTTGTTTTTGGCTTGGCGTGGCTATTGTCGGTACGTTTACCTTTTCCGGTTCCTGTATTTGGTATGAAGGTTGTGTTGCCGCGTCTGATTTTTTTTTAAAGTCGAGAAATGCTTGATAGATGCCGAAACCGAGTTTGTCAATACCGTCTTTAGAGTTCAGAAAGCGCTCTTCGTCTGCAGTAGAGATGAAGCCTAACTCGATCAGACAACTGGGCATCGATGTTTCGCGGAGTACAAGAAATCCGGCTTGCTTAACGCCTTTGTTGGGTCTGTTGGCTGATGCGCATGTGCGGCGTTGTACTGCTCGGGCCAGTTCGACGCTCTTCTCCATGTTTTTGTCTTGTATGAGTTCAAACATTATATAGCTCTCGCTTGACCGTGGGTCGAATCCCTGATAGCGTTGCTTATAGTCTTTTTCCACGAGAATAACTGAGTTTTCTCGTTTAGCTACCTCTAAGTTGTCGTTGGCTCTATGCATACCGAGGGTATAGGTTTCGAGTCCTCGTGCTATGCGTCCACCGGGTAGTGAGTTGGTGTGTATGGAGATAAAGAGGTCTGCTTTGTTTCTGTTGGCTATGTCAGCACGTGTGTGCAACGGTATGAAAATATCTGTTTTGCGAGTATAGATGACTCTCACGTCTGGGCAGTTGCTTTCTACGTATTTTCCGAAGGCGAGTGCAACATTGAGGTTGATGTTCTTTTCCTTAGAAAAAGAGCCTACTGCACCAGCATCGTGACCGCCGTGTCCTGGGTCGATGACAAGGGTGAATCTATCTTTGGCGGCTGCCTGTAAGGCCGTCGCCACCATTATTAATAATAGGTATAAGGTATTCTTTTTACACATATTAATTGTTTACCGTTTGCAAAAGTACGCATTTTCAGTCAAAAACCAACTGCTAAAGCATAGTTTTTTGCTCATTTGTCATAATTACCCTTACTCCGGCTCCCTCGCAATCAGCTCCCATCGGTGGGTTTTTCTTGATGATGTTGAGGTCGATTTTTGTAATGTTGGGGTATGTGTCGAAGAGTTTTTTGCAGATTCTTCCCGCCAGATGTTCAATCAGCTTTGATGGAGTCTGCATCTCCTGACTTATTGTTTGATAGACGTCTGCATAACTGATGGTATGGCTCAGATCATCAGTTTGCATGGCATGAGTGAAGTCGTATCCTATCTGGATGCTGACCTCATAATCGTTTCCGACGGTCTGTTCCTGCGGCATGACGCCGTGGTAGGCATGGAAGCGAGCTTTGTTGATGATGATGCTCGTATCAAATGGTGTCTTCATTCTCCTTTTCTGTGAAGGTTCCATCGTTGACGTATTTCTTGAGTGCACGTTCCACGCCGATCTTCCATGTATTGATGCTTTCGTTTTGGAGTTGGAGCGACCCTACCAGTTTTACCACATGTGCGATGGGCATGCGGTAGCGCAGCACACCAGAAATCAGTTTTGCGTAGTTCCAGTATTCTGGGTTGAACTTCTCAGATAGTCCTTCAACGGTTGTTTTGTATCCTCGTTTGTTGACAAACTGGAAGTCATAACGCTTTGTTCCATCTTCGTTTACCTGTTTTACGATTTTTCCGTGTGTGACCGATTTAGGCAACATAATGCCTTCGTCGTCGTCTTGCAGACCAGTAAAAATCTCGTAAGGGTATCCGTCGAGCAGTCCTACGAGTGCCACCCATTTGTCTTTATTGTTTTGAAAGCGCACCACATCACATTCCAGTTCCTTAGGCCTGACCTCTGTCACTTCTGGTCTCGCCGCCTTGTTGACTACGTGTGAAATCAGTTGGAACATGAAGTTTGCCTGTTCCGGTTGTAGTGCGTTGAGACATGTGTGTAGTATCTGGCTCATAGAGTCAGCGTTTATGATATGTCCGATAGACGTACTGATATCGGCCAATTTACCTGCCACATTCAGCACTTCGTCTGTCTTGGCTGGTGTTTGTTCGTTTGTCTTTTCTGTTTGCATACTCATTTTGCAAAGGTACGAATAAGCGAGCGTAATACAAAGAAAAAACTCGTTTTTTCTTTTATTACCGAGTGTAAGTAGCTTGGACGTTTAGCCTCATAAGGCATTTATATAGACCTAAAGTCCAAATACAAACTTATTGTGGGTTGCGGAAAAGTTACATTCGCTGTTCGATAGATTCTGAAAGTTCAAATTTATATAAGCGGTAAATCTACGCTAAGTTTATTAAGTATATAATGAAACTATTGGAGTTCTTGACTTCTCGATGTGTTCGGGATGCATTCGGGATGTGTTCGGGATGAAGGTGCTAAAAGAAACAGAGGCGGTACGTCCCAAGTTCCTCCCATGTACGTCCCAAGTAAGTCCCATTTTTTGCAGAGGGAATGGGAAGACGAGGGGAGAGTGGAGGGAGAAGAGTGTAATTGTTGCCTATGCGAGGATGTTACGCAATAACAACCATCGGGAAGTCGTATAAGCGTTTAGAACACAGACAAAATGACACAAACGTCTGCCTAAATGGCGCAAAATACAGTTCGGCACAAGTGTTGAATAATAGATAAGTGAACAAGTAACAACAGAAACAAAAATAATTAGGAGGACAAGAATATGACATTTGACAAGTTTACAATCAAAGCACAAGAGGTGGTGCAAGAGGCCGTCAATACTGCTCAGATGAATGGGCAGCAGACCATTGAACCAATCCATGTGCTCAAAGGTATTCTGACGAAAGCCAAAGACGTATCGACTTTCATCTTTCAGAAGTTGGGAGTCAATGCCAATCAAGTAGCTATGCTCGTAGATCAGGAGATTCAGCATCTGCCCAAAGTACAAGGCGGACAGCCCTATTTGTCTAACGATGCCAATAGCGTGCTCACCAAAGCCATGGATACTGCCAAGCAGATGGGCGACGAATTTGTTAGCGTTGAACCTATCTTGTTGGCGCTCTTGACCGTGAATAGTACCGCCAGCCGTATCCTTCGCGATGCGGGTTGCAACGAGAAAGACATGCGGGCTGCGATTCAAGAGCTACGCCAAGGACAGAAGGTGCAGAGTCAGAGTGGTGACGAGAATTTCCAAAGTCTTGATAAATACGCCAAAAATCTGGTAGAGCAAGCACGCTTAGGCAAACTCGACCCTGTCATTGGACGTGATGAGGAAATACGTCGCGTGTTGCAGATTCTATCGCGCCGTACCAAGAACAACCCTATATTAATAGGTGAACCAGGTACTGGTAAAACTGCTATCGTAGAGGGATTGGCTCAGCGTATAGTACGTGGAGATGTACCTGAGAATCTGAAAGACAAACAACTCTACTCTCTTGACATGGGTGCGCTGGTGGCTGGTGCGAAATATAAAGGTGAGTTTGAAGAACGACTCAAAAGCGTCATCAACGAAGTGACCAAGAGCGAAGGACGAATCATCCTTTTCATCGATGAAATACATACCCTCGTGGGAGCAGGTGGAGGCGAAGGCGCTATGGATGCAGCAAACATCCTTAAACCAGCATTGGCTCGTGGCGAACTGCGTGCCATTGGTGCTACTACGCTCAATGAGTATCAGAAGTATTTCGAGAAGGATAAGGCCTTGGAACGCCGTTTCCAGACCGTCATGGTAGATGAACCAGACGAACTTAGCGCCATTTCTATCCTGCGTGGACTGAAGGAACGCTATGAAAACCACCATAAGGTGCGTATTCAAGACGATGCCTGTATTGCCGCCGTGAAACTCTCCGAACGCTACATTAGTGACCGCTTCCTGCCTGATAAGGCTATCGACTTGATGGATGAGGCTGCTGCCAAACTACGTATGGAGCGCGACTCTGTACCTGAAGAACTCGATGAAATCACTCGACGCCTCAAACAACTGGAGATTGAACGTGAAGCCATCAAACGCGAAAACGACCAGCCCAAAATACAACAACTCGACAAGGACATTGCCGATTTGCGCGATCAAGAAAAACAATATCGTGCAAAATGGGAGGGAGAAAAAGCGTTGGTCAACAAGATACAAGAGGACAAACAGCAGATAGAAAACCTCAAACTGGAGGCTGAACGTGCTGAACGTGAGGGTAACTACGAACGTGTGGCAGAAATCAGATACAGCAAACTCAAAATGCTCGAAGATGATATCAAGCACATTCAGGAACAACTCAAGAGCACACAAGGCGGAGAAGCTATGGTGCGCGAAGAAGTAACAGCCGACGATATTGCAGAGGTGGTAAGCCGTTGGACCGGCATTCCTGTAACTCGTATGATGCAGAGCGAACGTGAAAAACTGCTCCATTTGGAGGAAGAACTCCATCATCGGGTCATCGGTCAGGATGAGGCCATTCAGGCTGTGAGTGATGCCGTGCGCCGCAGTCGTGCTGGTCTGCAAGACCCCAAACGACCAATAGCATCGTTTATCTTCCTCGGTACTACCGGTGTTGGTAAAACCGAACTCGCCAAAGCGTTGGCAGACTATCTGTTCAACGATGAAACCATGATGACGCGTATTGATATGAGCGAATATCAAGAGAAATTCAGCGTTTCACGCTTGATTGGTGCGCCTCCGGGATATGTTGGCTATGATGAGGGCGGACAACTGACAGAGGCCGTGCGTCGCAAACCATATTCTGTGGTGCTCTTCGATGAGATAGAGAAGGCCCACCCAGATGTGTTCAACATCCTGTTGCAGGTGCTCGATGACGGTCGCCTTACTGACAACAAAGGACGTACGGTAAACTTTAAGAACACCATCATCATCATGACGTCAAATCTGGGTAGCCAGTTTATCCAGCAGGAGTTCGAGAAACTCAACGCCACCAACCGAGAAAGCATCATCGCCAATACGAAGATGCAGGTGATGGATATGTTGAAAAAGACCATCAGACCGGAGTTCCTCAACCGTATCGACGAGACCATCATGTTCTTGCCGCTTACCAAAGCGGAAATTGCAAACGTGGTTCGGCTCCAGATGAATGCGGTCAAGAAGATGCTCGAACCACAGGGCTTTACGCTCCGCGTTACCGATGCAGCCATCAACTATCTTGCCGATCAGGGATACGACCCCGAATTTGGTGCTCGACCTGTAAAGCGTGCCATCCAACGACTGGTGCTCAACGACCTGTCGAAAAGGATATTGGCCGAGGAAGTCAGTCGCGAACAGCCAATCACAATCGACGCCAACGGCGCAGGATTGCAGTTCCGCAACTGATCAACGGACAGTATATCATCAATCATTCTGTTACGGTATCGCCTGTAATACATACAGACGGTACCGTTTTTTTTATGTTTGTAGAGTACTCTCGTTCGGGAACAAAAAGAAAATTGGGCATTTCTTTTTGTATTCCGCTCACTTATTCGTACCTTTGACGCTATGCATCCAAGGTACTCTCGTTCGGGAATAACAAAGAAATTTGCGTATTTCTTTTTGTATTCCGCTCACTTATTCGTACCTTTGACGCTACGCATCCAAGGTACTTTCGTTCGGGAATAACAAAGAAATTTGCGTATTTCTTTTTGTATTCCGCTCACTTATTCGTACCTTTGTTCCCATAATATTAATAATGTATAATGCAATATGAAGAATCTTTTGACCCGTACATCAATACGCAAATATAGTGATAAACCAGTTGAAGAAGCCTTGCTCGACCGCTTGATGAATGAGGCGGCACGAACACAAACCATGGGAAATCTACAACTCTATAGTGTTGTGGTGACTCGTTCCGACGAAATGAAACGAAAACTCGCACCTGCACATTTCAATCAACCCATGGTGACAGAGGCGCCGGTAGTACTCACCATCTGTGCCGATTTCCATCGCACATCTGTCTGGGCACGTCAGCGAAAAGCCGTTCCTGGGTACAACAATTTCCTGTCGTTTGTCAATGGAGCCATCGATGCACTACTCTATACGCAGACTCTCTGCAATCTTATGGACGAAGAGGGACTCGGTTACTGCTACTTAGGAACTACCGTCTATATGCCACAGATGATTATCGATACACTCAATCTGCCGCAACAAGTAGTACCTTTGGCAACTCTGACCGTCGGATGGCCTGCCGAAAAACCACAGCAGACTGACCGACTGCCCTTGAATAGCTTTGTCCATCGGGAGATCTACCACGACTATACGGCTGATGACATCAACAGATACTATCAATTGAAAGAGAGTTTGGAAGAAAACCAAAACTTCTGCAAAATCAACAATAAAGAGACTTTGGCGCAAATATTTACCGATATTCGCTATACGAAGAAAGATAATGAGGCGATGTCTGCCGGACTCATGGAAGTGCTCCGCAAACAGGGTTTCATGGAATAAAAATAACTCATGAAAAAACAAGTAAAGACTGCATCTGCCTTTCTGATGCTTATCTTGGGCCTCGTCATTCTGGCCATGACAACCTGTCGCGGATCTCATAACAAGCCGCAACAGGTTGCCAACGATACACTCGGAGTGATGGTCATGCAGATACAGAAATGTAGCAGACTCTATACTGCCGAGGCCCAGGTGCGTAAAATAGTGACGCAAGACGATCAGATGCGCTTGCAGGGATCTATCTTCAGTCATAAGTTTGACGTTCATGTACCTGGTTCTGAACGAAAAGTGGCAATCCCCATCGATGCTACTGTTAAGGCTTACATCGACTTTGGATCTTTCACCAAAGAGAATGTGGTGCGACATGGCGACAGAATAGAAATAATCTTGCCAGACCCGCAGATGGTGATGACCAGCAGCCGTATAGATCACGAACACATGAAAGAACATGTGTCATTGGCTCGCAGCAACTACTCTGATAAAGAACTGGCGCAACTCGAACAGCAAGGACGCGATGCCATCATCAAGGATATTCCCCAGCTGGGACTTATAGAAACGGCGCGACTTAGTGCTGCCAATATCCTAATACCGATGCTGAAGGATATGGGCTTTGCCGAACAGCATGTTACGGTGACTTTTAGAAAAGATTTCAATGCCGACAAACCACAGTTGAAAGTGGTGTCCTCTGACGTCGAACAACAATAGTGATGAATTATGATACGAACAATAAAACGAATCGGCATCTGTCTTATCCTATTAGCCTTTCTGGCTTTTGGAGGATGGGTGTTCTGGATGAACAAGGATAACGAGGTGGCTGTAGAACCACAACAGCAAGTGGAACTATCGCCTACACAGGTGCGCTCGATAGAGGCAATAGGTCAATGGGAGTTTCTTGCCGTTAGCGACGAAGAATTGGTAGATACTATTCGCAAAGGCTTCTTCTCCGACGATCAGTTGACACGAATCTATTATGGCACACTTCGTCTGGGGGTTGATATGAGTCGGGTACAGGAAGGATGGGTCACCATGCGTGGCGATACTATTGTCTGTACGTTACCTCCTGTGCAGTTGCTCGATAAAAATTTCATAGACGAAGCGCGTACACGTTCTTTTTATGAGAGTGGGAAATGGAGTAATGCCGACCGCGAAGCACTCTATCTTAAGGCTTGCGACATGATGCGTCGTCGCTGTCTGACCGCTCAGAATATGAATACCGCACGTGACAACGGGCGCACACAGTTCCGACATTTGCTTCAAACCATGGGCTTTGACAAGGTCGTGGTTAAGTATGAAGATAATTAATCAGACAGTTCCAGTAGCCTTATGACCCTATTGGCGGTAATCTGTTTTTATGGTCTATAAAAAACAAATCGGTCATTATAGTTGTGTTTAATCCGCGGTCATGCATGTAATATAATGACCGATTGAGGATAAATGAAAAGGGAAGAGCTATGTTCTTCCCTTTTCTCAGATGATTATTGTACCAATCGGTCTTGGCAACCGAAATGGAATGATGATAAATATCTTTTCTTTTTGGGTCTTATTCAAACGATCAGACTTTGTGATTATTCAACCACGATGGGCTTGTATTTTGGAACGAGCACCTTCATAATAGTCCAACCAATGATGTAAGCTATGGCACAGATGCAGAAAACAATCATGTAGCCAGCAGGTTTGCCTTCAAAACCGAAGAAGGTGAAGTCTGCACCCTGCTGTTCTGCAAAGGTAAAGAGCTTACCCGAACATTTGTTGATAAGCATCGACCCTAGTCCTCCAGCCATAGCACCGATACCGGTAATAGTGGCAATAGTAGATTTTGGGAACATGTCGCCAATGGTTGAGAACAAATTGGCTGACCATGCCTGATGACCTGCACCAGCAAGGCCAATGATGATGGCGGGCCACCATGCGGGGTCGATAGGAGAAGCCTCCCATGCTGCCAGAGGCTGAGCAAGCAGAGCAGTCATCGGGAAGAATGTGAAGAGCAACATAGCACGCATGCGACCTGCATAGGCTCCCATACCCTTCTTCTCGACAAAGTATTTGGGCAGATATCCACCAAAGATGGACAATACGGTTACTATGAAATAGAGGGTGAAGATGAGCAACTGGCCCATACCTGACGATGATTTGTAGCCAAACTGGTCAGAGAAATAGGCAGGAGCCCAGAACAGGAAGAACCACCATACACCGTCGGTCATGAATTTACCCACGATGAATGACCATGTCTGACGATAAGTGAAGCAGTTGAGGAAGCTGATCTGTGGACCTTCGTCGTCTGCATCCTTAGGATCTGCATCGGTTTCGGCATCCTGATTGATATAAGTCAGCTCTGCAACATTCACATGTTTGCTCTTGTTGGGTTTCTCATAGAATACTACCCAGAAGCCCATCCATACAAAACCGAGCACACCGATGATGATGAATGCCATCTCCCAACCGAACCACTCTGCCAATGGGGGAATAGACAGCGGGGCGACAAGAGCACCTACTGATGCACCGGCATTAAAGATAGATGTGGAAAATGCACGGTCTTTTTTCGGGAAATACTCGGCTGTTACCTTAATAGCGGCAGGGAAGTTTCCTGATTCACCCATCGCCAATACCGAACGGCAGAACAGGAAGAGATATACGCTGATGGTGGCTATCGACAAGGCTGTGGCAGATCCAGCTTGTACGGCACGAAGTGCTTCTACCGAGTCAAGACCTTCATACTTCATCGTTATCCAACCGCATACTGCATGGAGACATGCACCCAGCGACCATACGAAGATAGACCAAAGGTATCCTTTCTTAGTGCCCATCCAGTCGATAAACTTACCGGCAAACAGACAGAATACGGCATACAGGATGGAGAATACTGCCGTAATCGTACCATAATCGTCGTCGGTCCAATGAAATTCAGGAGCGATAAAGTCCTTCCAAGTCAAGGAAAGCACTTGTCGGTCCATGTAGTTGACGGTTGTTGCAAAGAACAACATCGAGCAAATTACCCAACGGTAATTGGTCATTTTTGTGGTCTGTACAGAACTCATATTATTGTTTTTATTGATGTTTTAGCGTAGTCTGGATGCAAAGTTACTAATAAAAAATGAAAAAAAAACGAGTGTGTGGACCTTTTTCACGTAAACGATAACGTTTAGAAGATTGTCCACACACCCGATTGTGTTGTATGTTAGTCTTGGAAATAGACTTTCTTTACGCGATTGCTCACACCAGTCAGTACTTCATAAGGTATGGTGTCGAGCACATCGCTCAGTACTGTTACCGGCAAATGTTCGCCGAATATCTCTACGCTGTCGCCTTCCTTGCAGTCAATATCAGTCACATCAATCATGGCGACGTCCATGCAGATATTACCAACATAAGGTGCTTTCTGTCCATTCACCAAACAATAGCAGGCGCCACGACCTAAGTGTCGGTTCAGTCCGTCGGCATAACCGATGGGGATAGCGGCTATGATGGAGTCACGCTCCAATATACCACGGCGGCTGTAGCCTACGGTTTCGTCCTTTGGCACATGGTGCATTTGTAGTATGGTGGTCTTCAGCGTGCTGACGGTATGTAGTATTCTATTGTCGCGAGGATCGATGCCGTAGAGTCCAAGTCCCAGTCGGCACATGTCGAGTTGGCGTTCTGGAAAGTGTTCGATACCTGCAGAGTTGTCTATATGACGCAGTATCTTGTGAGAGAAAGCTGCTTGCAACTTACTGCTTCCTGCATCAAATTTACGGAACTGCTCTGCTGAGAAAGCATCAAAGTCATCGCTGTCGCTACCTACGAAATGCGAGAACACCGAACGGGGGATGATGGCATTCTGTTGTTTCAGTCGGGCTATCAACTCATCGATATCTTTTTCTGGATCGAATCCAAGTCGATGCATACCTGTATCGAGCTTGATATGTACAGGCCAGCCGGTAATACCTTCTTTTTCTGCGGCATGGATAAGTGCATCCATCAAGCGGAATGAATATACTTCAGGCTCAAGATCATAGTCAAACATGGTCTTGAATGCAGTCATTTCGGGGTTCATGATGATGATATTCTGTGTGATTCCGTTGCGACGTAGGGTAACACCTTCATCGGCAACTGCCACAGCAAGATAATCCACGCAATGGTCTTGCAAGGTTTTTGCCACTTCTACAGCTCCTGCGCCGTAGGCATCGGCTTTTACCATACATACCAGTTTTGTCTCAGGTTTGAGGAACGAACGATAGTAGTTCAAGTTTTCAACTACCGCATTGAGATTCACTTCGAGTATGGTCTCATGAACTTTCTGTTCCAGCAGTTCGGTCAATTGGTCGAAACCAAAGGTTCGTGCGCCTTTCAGCAGTATCACTTCATCGTGTAACGAATGGAATGTTTCACTCTGTACAAACTGATTGGCATCGGTAAAGAAAGCCTTATCAGCAATGGTGATACAATCGGCACATTTCATAAGCATCGGACCAATGCCGATAAAGCGTGCCACACCGCGTTGCTGACAGAGGTTGTTGACTTCGTTATACAGCTCGATATCACTTTTTCCACTCTGTTGTATGTCGCTCAGTATGAGTGTGCGCTTACGGCCCTGATGGTCTGGACGCCGGTTCATGAAGTCGAGTGCGATATCAAGCGAGTTCACATCTGAGTTGTAGGAATCGTTGATGAGGGTACAGCCATGGCGACCTTCCTTCACTTCAAGGCGCATTGCTACTGGTTCGATTGCCTGCATACGCAAGTCAAGGTCTTCGTTTGTCACACCGAGATAGCGTGCTGCTGCAGCACAGGCTATGGAACATTCCACCGATGCTTCATCGATAAATGGCAGATGATATATTCCGCGTTCTCCTTTATATATATAAGCCACTTCTGTCAAACCGGTTTTTTCGGTAGAAGGCTTAACGCTTGCCACATAGAAAGGTGCCGATTCGTTCTCACGGCTCCATCCTATTTTCTCACCGTCATAGCCGGAACGGCGTATACAACGGCTCACGGTGTTGTCGTCGCTATTATAGAAAACCACCTTTGCTCCGTGGAACAGATGGAGCTTCTCTGTACATTTCTCATCCATCGAGCGGAAATTCTCTTGATGTGCATCACCAAGGGATGTCAAGATGCCGATGGTGGGCTGGATGATATCGCGCAGACTTTCCATCTCTCCTGGTTGGCTGATGCCTGCCTCAAACACACCAATGTCTGTTTGTTCCGACAGCAACCATACCGACAGGGGCACGCCAATCTGCGAATTATAGCTACGTGGTGAACGGGTTACTGTCATTTGTGGAGAAAGCAGTTGGTACAGCCATTCCTTGACCATGGTCTTTCCGTTCGAACCGGTGATGCCCACAATGGGGATATTAAACTCATCACGATGGCGTTCTGCCAAGCGCTGCAAGGCAGAAAGGGTAGAGGGTACAATCAGAATGTTTGCATCGGTATATGTTGTAAGGTCTTCACCTTCCACTTGCAACTTTTCCACAACAAAGTTGCGAACACCTCGTCGGTAGAGGTCTTTGATATAGCGATGTCCGTCGTTGCGCTGTGATTGCAGTGCAAAGAACAGCGATTCTTCGGGGAAACACAACGAACGGCTGTCTGTAAGCAACCATCCAATCTGGGCATCGGTATTACCGATACGACGCGCGCCAATAAGCGTGGTAATCTTTTCAATAGAGTAAATCATAACGCAAAATTACCATATTTTTTTCTTAGTTCTTCTACTTTTAACATAGTTTTATTCATAAAAGTGCGATAAGCTTCTGATTCTGGCGCAAAAGGCTTATGTCCTAGTGCCTGTCTAACAGGTTGCCATTCGCTTAGAAACTGTCGGGCACGATCACTGAGATATGTTTCACAGAGCCGTTCCCAAATATAATCCACTGCTTGCTCAGAGGGATGGAGCATGTCTGTGGCATAGAAACGGTAGTCGCGCAACTCATCGTTGACAATCTCGTAGGCAGGGAAATAGTGCACATTTGGCATTTTCGCCACTTCGTCGGCTGCCAGTAATAGGGTGGCTTTCGACAGTTGGCTGCCATGGTAACCGTATTTCCTATAGCGGATAGGACTGACTGTTAGCACCACTTCCACATCGGCACTGCGACTTTGCAATAGTGCTATGGCTTGTCGCAGATAGTCGGCACACTGACTGACCGTCAATGTTTCCTCTTGAAAGAGGTGGTGTGGGCGTTTCTCGCAGTTATCTACAATCTCGCCAGTTTCCTTCAACCGATACACATGATTGGTGCCGAGTGTGAAGAAGGCCACGGGGAAAGTATCGCTGGTTCGCATCACCGTATGGAGAATGGATACTGGATTATACATCACACCATAGGGATTGACCGTCGCACGAAACTTATTTTCCACAAACCGCTGACCGATATTGTCGGCAAAGCAAGAGCCTACAAACAGTATCTGTTCTAAGGGCTCTATGCGGAATGATGGTTCCGTGATAGTGACAGGTGTTCTGAAATCCATATATCAGTTTCTATTATTTTATGAATACGTTCTTAGTTTCTATGACTTGGCTTGTCGCTGGCGACGAATATATTCAGCAATCAATACCACAATCAGCAAGAGCATGATGCCCATAGCAATATAGGCGATGGTTTCAGTATGTGTGATGCTCTTCGGTTTGAAGGTGAGCACCACCTGATGGTGTCCGGGTTTCACGTTCAAGGCACGGAGCACATAGTTGACACGTCCCAGATCTTGTTGCTCGCCATCTACTGTGGCAGTCCATCCTGGATAGTATATTTCAGAGAATACCACCACTCCGCCTTTGCCCGACTGCACTTCGTAGGTCAGTTCGTTGGGTTGATAGTTCTTGAGTGTGACAAGGCTAACAGCATCTTGCTGTGTACTGTTGCCCAATATATCCTTGAACTTGCTGTCAGCAACTGCATGATGACGCAGGTCAATCTTATCGAGTGCGTCAATCTCGGCATTGGCATTCTCCACATAATCCACTTGGTCCACAAACCAAGCATTGCCATAGCGGTATGGGTTTTCTATCGGTACCGTTTGGTTGGCTTGCAGTGGCAGAATGAAATATTTGGTGTTCAGCATGTTGAGCACTGGATAAATCGAGTCGCCATTTACTTTGGTCATATCACCCTGTGCCTCGTTGAAAGCAGTTGCGAGACCTTGAATCTCCTTTTTGATATGTTCGTCAATGAGCTCCTGATAACGGCGCAACTTAGCAGCATGGTATCCACCGATACTCTTCAGGTAGAAACTTGTCTCGTTTTCGTTGAAGGTGTCGCCTGCCAGATTGAGCACACGGAAGTCGAGTGTCTTGTCCTGTAGGATATGGTCAATGGCAGCCGACTTCTGTACTGGTTCTTCACGTACCGTCTTTGAAACAAACATTTCATCGTTGAGGTATCGTTTGTTCACTTGCCACATATCCACCAGACAGAGCACAACCAATGCTCCCACGAGCCATTCCTTGCGTATTTTCTTCATGCTGAATAGAAGCAGTAGCGCAGTACCGATAGCAATGATGACAAATGATCGGATGCAGTCGGCAGTGAATACGGCTTTGTGCATAGCAGCCAGACTTGGCAAGATGCGCGGATATATATTCTGCTGATAGTTGGCAAGCATATCGGGATAGTTGCCCAACACATTTGTCAATTGAGCGTTGAGTCCATTGATGGCATCTGCATCGTGTATGGAATTGAAGTCAAAGAATACGTCTGGAAGTATTGCAAACAATAGTGCCAGTCCACCGGTAAGTCCGAATGAAAGATAGAACCACTTCTTCTGTGTTTTCAGTATTTCGGGTTCATCCACTATTTTTTTCAGTGCCAACATGGCAAGCAGTGGAATGGTAAATTCAGCAATGACAAGAATAGATGCCACCGTTCGGAACTTAGCATACATCGGCACATAATCGAGGAAGAAATCGGTAAACGGCATGAAGTTTCTACCCCATGATAGGAGAATAGAGAGAATAGTGACTGCCAGTAATGCCCACTTCATGGGGCCTTTGACGATAAACAGTCCGAGGATAAACAGCATCAATACAAAGGCACCGACATATACAGGTCCTGCAGTCATAGGCTGTGTACCCCAGTATTCCGAGAAACTGCCGTAGATATTCATGTTGAATGTATTCTGGAAGAAGTCGCTCACCTCTGCATCTGCTTTTTTCATGGCAGTGGGATCAGAGGCAATGCTCACGCTGGCACCACCTTTAGTGTTGGGCACCAACAGGGTCCAAGTCTCATCTATTCCGTAGCTCCATTGTGTGATATAGTCACGATCCAGTCCGCTTGATGTTTGGTTAGCGGTATTCTTCTTCACCAGTTCGCTTTGTCCACGCATCGTCTCCTTGCCATACTGCCATGTATGGTAGAGGTTCGACATGTTGATGCAAATACCGATTGTAGCACCCGCTATACATACACCAGTAGCTTTTGCCAGATGTTTCCAGTCTTTCTTCATCGCACCTTCTATGATGAAGGCAATAGCCATTGCTACTACAACAAACAGGTAATAGTAGGTCATCTGCACATGATTTGCCAATACCTCCAGTGCAGAGAATAGTGCAGTGACCAAGAGTCCCAGCATATATTTTCGCCTATAAGCCAATACTACACCGGCAATCATCGGTGGTAGATAAGCCAGTGCAATGACCTTCCAAATGTGTCCGGCGGCAATGATGATAAAGAAGTAGCTGGAGAATGCCCATACAACAGCGCCCAGTGTAGCAAGATACCATCTGAAATCGAATGCTCTCAACAGGATATAAAAGCCCAATAGATAGGCAAACACATACCACACGTTTTCCGGCAGCCATAGATGGTAGGCATTGCCCACTTGGGCAATGGTGTCGGTACTATGATATGATGGCGACGTCTGATAGGTAGGCATACCTCCAAAGAGCGAATTAGTCCATCTTGTGCGTTCTCCTGTACGTTGATAATACTCTGATGCTTCCTGTCCGGCGCCACGTCCTGCCGATGAGTCGTGCCGGTATAGGATACGTCCTTCAATATCTGCAGGGAAGAAATAGGCAAACGATATTGCCGCAAACAAAATCACTACCAAGATGTCCGGTAGCCACTGTTTCAAACTTTTCATAACCGTTTTGTTTTTGTTTCTGAGTGCAAAGATAACCATTTTACACAAATTTTCGTAACTTTGCACGCATAAATCAATAGAAACAAAACATGAAAATAGGAATTATCGTTGCAATGGACAAAGAATTGCAACAATTACAACACCTCTTCACCGATGGCAACGTGGTTGTTGAGAAGTGTGGCATTGGTAAGGTCAATGCTGCTTTAGGTGCTGCCGATATGATACGCAGACACCGTCCCGATGTCATTGTGTCGAGTGGATGTGCTGGTGGCAACGGCGATGATATCCATGTTCAGGATGTTGTGGTAGGTGCAGAAGTGAGTTACCATGATGTGTATTGCGGTACTTCAATCGATCAAACTACTGTTTATGGTCAGGTGCAGGGAATGCCTGCCCGTTATAAAGCCGATGGACAATTATTGGCGAAAGCCTGTCGAGTGAAGTGTGAAGGCTTTTCTGTCCATCCCGGATTGATTGTCACAGGCGATTGGTTTGTTGATTCCAAAGACAAGATGCGTGACATCATCAGCCATTTCCCCGAAGCCAAAGCCGTTGATATGGAGTCGGCAGCCATTGCCCAAACGTGCTATAAGTATGGAGTACCCTTCATCTCGTTTCGTGTGGTGAGTGATATTCCTCTTCGCGATACCGATGCTTCCATGTATCATGACTTTTGGAATACCATTGCCGAAAACTCTTTTCAAGTAACCAAGACATTTGTAGAATCGCTATATGAATAAGATACCCAGTTTTACGATAGACCATGAGCGTTTGCTCCGTGGCATCTATGTGAGTCGCAAAGACCAAGTAGGTGGTGAGACCGTCACCACTTTTGATATCCGTATGAAGGAGCCCAACCGTGAACCCGTGCTCCACAATGGTGCCATCCATACTATCGAACATCTTGCTGCTACCTATCTGCGCAACGATGCTGAATGGAAAGATCGCATCATCTATTGGGGACCGATGGGCTGTCTGACTGGTAATTACCTTTTGATTCGTGGTGATTACGAGAGTCGTGACATCCTCGATCTCATGCGCCGCACCTTCCGTTTCGTTGCAGATTATGAAGGCGAGATACCCGGTGCTGCACCTCGCGATTGCGGCAACTGGTTGCTCCACGACCTTCCCATGGCACGTCTTGAAGCTCGCCGCTATGTAGAAGAGGTTCTCGATCATGCTACTGATGAGAACCTCCACTATCCGGAATAACCCAGACTTATTATTTATCCTCCATCGGTCTGTTTGCCGATGTGGGATATATCCGATTCATATATCCTCGGTTACGACTTATTAGCCTTTTTGCGCTGGTCGTGGTCGAGGATAATTTTACGCATACGCATTGACTTAGGAGTAACCTCCACGAGTTCGTCTTCCTTGATATACTCCAAGCACTCTTCGAGCGACATCACTGTCTTCGGTATGATGCGAGCCTTATCGTCCGAACCTGAAGCACGTACGTTGGTCAGCTGTTTGGCTTTTGTCACATTCACCACAAGGTCGTTCTCGTGAACATGTTCGCCGACTACCTCACCGTAATATACATCTTCGCCTGGATCGATGAAGAACTTACCACGGTCTTGCAACTTGTCGATAGAGTAGGCGAAAGCAGTTCCAGTTTCCATGGCAATCATAGAACCGTTGGAACGGCGCTCTATATCGCCCTTGTAAGGTTGATATTCTTTGAAGCGGTGTGCCATGATAGCCTCACCTTGCGATGCTGTCAATACATTGGTACGCAGTCCGATAATGCCTCGTGAAGGGATATTAAATTCGATATCCACACGTTCTCCGAGATTGATCATCGAGGTCATGTCGCCTTTGCGTCGTGTCACCATGTCAATCATCTTAGAGGCAAATTCCTCAGGCACATTGATGGTGAGTTCTTCGATAGGTTCGCATTTCACTCCGTCAATCTCTTTATAGATTACCTGAGGCTGTCCCACCTGCAGTTCATAGCCCTCACGACGCATGGTCTCGATGAGTACCGAGAGGTGTAGCACACCACGTCCGCTTACTATCCAGCGGTCGTTAGCATCTTCCACTTGCCTTACGCGCAGCGCAAGGTTCTTCTCCAGTTCCTTGTTCAGTCGCTCGCTGATATGTCTTGAAGTCACAAACTTACCCTCTTTACCGAAGAATGGTGAGTCGTTGATAGTGAAGAGCATCGACATGGTAGGTTCGTCGATAGCGATAGGAGGCAGTGCTTCGGGATTTTCTGCATCGCAGATGGTATCACCGATTTCAAATTTCTCCAATCCGATTACGGCACAGATGTCGCCGCAATCTACTTGTTCTGTGCGCTGGTGGCCCATGCCATTGAACACGTGCAACTCTTTTATCTTTGTTTTCTCCTGTGAACCATCGCGGTGGCAGATGGTCACTTGTTGTCCGTCTTTCAGATGTCCACGGTGTACACGTCCCACAGCGATACGTCCGGTATAGCTGCTGTAGTCCAAACTTGTAATCAGCATCTGTGGAGTGCCCTCAATCTGTTTTGGTGCAGGAATCACCTCAACAATCTTGTCGAGCAGATAAGTGATATCGGTGGTAGGCTTGTTATAGTCTTCGCTCATCCATCCGTTTTTAGCTGAACCATATACTACAGGGAAGTCGAGTTGGTCTTCTGTAGCATCGAGAGAGAACATCAAGTCGAACACCATTTCATATACTTCCTCTGGTCGGCAGTTGGGTTTATCTACTTTGTTCACCACCACGATAGGTTTCAGACCGATTTCCAATGCCTTTTGCAGCACGAAGCGAGTCTGTGGCATAGGTCCTTCAAACGCATCGACCAGTAGCAGACAACCGTCTGCCATGTTGAGTACGCGTTCCACTTCGCCTCCGAAGTCGGAGTGTCCTGGAGTGTCTATGATGTTGATTTTTGTACCTTTCCAGTTGATACTTACGTTTTTGGAAAGAATCGTGATGCCTCTTTCGCGTTCCAAGTCATTGGAGTCCAATACTTGGCTACTCAGGTCTTGTCCCTCACGGAATAAGTTTCCTGCCAGCATCATCTTGTCCACGAGCGTAGTTTTGCCGTGGTCCACGTGTGCGATAATCGCAATGTTACGGATATCCTGCATTCTCTTAATTTTAAAATCGACTGCAAAGGTACGAATAAGTGAGTGAAAAGCAAAAGAAAACGGAAATTTTCTTTCGCTTTTCCGAACGAGAGTACCTTCGTCGTGTAGCGTCAAAGGTACGAATAAGTGAGTGAAAAGCAAAAGAAAACAGAAATTTTCTTTCGCTTTTCCGAACGAGAGTACATTCGTCGCATAGCACCTACCTCCGTCTTATAGCGTTCAAAGTTCTATCAATATGTGGTTGTTTGACGTTAAAATATCTCAATACTGCCTATTTTTTTCTGTTTCTTTTATCGATATTTCTCCTCTTATATATCTCGCGTGTGTATGCGCACGCACACGCGCACGCGACGTCATCATTTTGTTACCATCGACCACCTTTTGTTCTAATATGCAGAGATTCAAAAGTATATGGCGTGGTCGATGCTTGGCAACAGACCATCGATTGACCACCGTTCGACCATCGTTAGAACAATTAAGCAACCGGCAGTTGGGGCATGGAGAATAACAACAAAGGGAAAGGTTGTTGACCTTTCCCTTTGTCTGTATATGGTATGACGATATTGTTTACTGTTCTTTATTGCTATCGATGGCTTTGATTTTTTCGCGCACCAACTGCACTTGGTCTTTCAATTTCTGTACTTTTCTGTTCATTTCGTCGATGAGTGAATTTCCTTTCTTAGATGACGCATTGAGGAAACCGAGGTTGTTTTCGTAGGTCTGCACCTCGTTTTTCAACTGCTCATACTGTCTCATCAATCGTGCACGCTCGTTGTCGAGGGCGTTTTCGCCACGTCCAGCCACCTGTTTGAGGTTGTCTTTGAAATTGTTGAGTCGGCGCTTGGCAGAACTGATGTTCAGTGTCTTGTAGAGTTTATCCAGTATGGCATGATATTCTTCATAGATCTTGTCCTTCTCTTTGTAGGGTACATGACCAACGGCTTGATATTCTGCCACGAGTTTCTGCACCTTAGCCTGAAGGTCGTCGCCAGCTTGTTCGGTGAGCGCTTTGAGTTGCTCCACAATTTCGCGCTTCTTGTTGAGGTTCTGGTGCTCCGCGCTTCGTGTGCCCGCTCCAGCAGCATTAGCCGCTTCGAAGAACTTGTTGCAGATGCCGTTGAACTCCTGCCACATTTGGTCGCCCATTTTCTTGGGCACAGTACCGATAGTTTTCCACTCTTTTTGCAGATTGATAAACTTATCGCTTGTCGATTTCCAATCGGTAGAATTCTGCAAGGCTTTCGCTTTTTCTATCAGTGCACGTTTCTTATCGGCATTGTTCTTATATTCTTCCTTTCTGTTTCTGAAATATTCAGCTTTGTTTTTGAAGAATTCGTCGCAAGCCTTACGGAAGCGCTCGAAGATTTTGACGTTCATCTTCTGTGGTGCAAAGCCAATTGTTTTCCACTCGGCTTGCAACTCCATAATAGCCTTGGTATGTTTATCCCAATCGTTGCTGTTTTTATTGTCTTCCTTAACGACTGCCTCTATTTTTTCACAGAGTGCAGTCTTGCGGGTGAGGTTTTCTTCCTCTTGTGCCTTTCGTTCATCGAAATACTGCTGGTGCTTCTTGTTGATAACGGTAGATGCAGCTTTGAATCGTGCCCATATTTCTTCGCGTAGCTCTTTAGCCACAGGACCTGTTTCGCGATACTCTTGATGAAGCTGTTGTAGTTGATGGAATGCACTGATAGCATCGGGTGTTTCAGCGAGTTTCTCCGCAGCTTCGCATAGACGTGTTTTCTTTTCAAGGTTCTTCTTGAAGTCGTATTCGCGTGCTTCACTGTTGAGTTTGAGCAGATCGTAGAACTGTTCTACATAGAGCTGGTAGTTTCGCCACAGTTCGTTGGCTTTTTCTACGGGCACATTTTTTATTTCTTTCCATTCCTCTTGCAGTGCTTTGAAGTCTTTATACGACTTGTTTGCCTCTTCAGGCGATGTAATCATCGCTTTGATTTTCTCTATGATATCGAGCTTCTTCTGCAGGTTGTCTTGTTTTTCCTGCTCCTGCTCGAGGAATAGTTTCTGTCTTCTTTCCTTGATGATGCTCATCTCTGCTTTGAAGGCCTCCTCTGTTTCGTCGGGTACGATTTGGTAGGTGTCGGGGTTTCCTCCATTGGCAATATAATCTTTGAGCTTAGCTTCGCGTTCGGCAGTGTGCAGTTTGTAGAATACCGTTTTGAGGTAATCCACTTCGTCTTTCTGTGGTGCTTCATCGCTTTGTGCTATTTCGCGCACGCGTTCGAGCACTTCCTGTTTGTTCTGATACTGCTTACGCTCGGGCTGTTGCAGTGCATTTTGCTCTGTTTCAGCCGTTGGCTGCTGGATGTTGCGCTCTTGTTCGAGCGTTTGTTCTTGAGAGTCCATCATCTTAATGTTTGAGTTCATGAAAATGGGTTAGAGTACACATAATAGGCTTCAAAAGTACGCAAAATATCTGAAACAGCCTAATTTTATGTCAGAAAATTGATATTTTTTCCCTTAAATGAGTCGTTTATGTCTGAAAACTGCCCATGATGCCACTGATATAATGAGTGACAGAATGATGGCGATGGCGAAGCCTATGGGACTTGTCTCCATGCCATTGATGAGGTTCATACCGAAGAAACTTGATATGAGTGTGGGTAGCATGAGTATGATGGTTACCGATGTGAGCGTACGCATGATGGTGTTCATGTTGTTGTTGATAATGCTCTGATAGGTATCCATTGTTGATTCGAGAATGTTGGAATAGATATTGGTAGTTTCTCGTGCCTGGGTCATCTCGATGTTTACATCTTCGATGAGGTCGGCGTCGAGTTCGTCAATCTGCAGTTTAAATTTCAGTTTGGAGAGCAGCACCTCGTTGCCACGGATAGATGTGTTGAAGTAGGTGAGTGAGTCTTGCAGTCTTGACAGTCCGATAAGACTCTCGTTGTTTACTTCGCGGTCGAGGTTTCGTTTGGCTTTGTCGATGAGCATAGAGATTTGCTTGAGTCGTTTCAGATACCAAACAGCCGACGACAGGAAGAGTCGGAAAATCATATCGACATGGTCGGTGAATCCCTCAGCTCTTTTTTGCTGGAACGAAACGAAGTCGATCATCATATTGGTTTCGTAGTAGCATACGGTGATGGTGACATCGCGCTTATGGATGATACCCAGTGGCACGGTGGTATATGGCGTACGTGAGCGTACCTCTTTGACGTAGGGGATACGCAGGATGATGAGCATCCAACCATCGTCGTACTCATAACGTGCCCGCTCATCGGTATCGCTGATGTCGGATAGAAAATAATCGGGAATGTTATACTGTTCTTCGAGCAGTTGACTGTCTTCCTCTGTTGGGCATGTAACCTGTATCCAACAGTTGGGCTGCCACTCTTTGATTTGGGTCAGTCCGTTGTTAGTGTTCCAGAATGTCTTCATTGTGCTAATCCTTTTTTGGTGCAAATGACTTTGTGGCAAGAGGATTAGCTGTCTTGCCATGCTGCTCCTCACGCCTTACGAATTGTAATTATCCGCCGGGTAGTCGTCCATTTTATGTTGTTACTTTGGTTTTATTGCTTGCAAAATTACAATAATCAGTTGAAAATGCAAAGGATTTTTCGTTTTTTCTTTCTCTTTAGGCAACAAAAAAATCAATGGCAGACACCTGATGTGTCTGCCATTGACGGGTATGATACGGTCTTTCGGTGCTGTTTGTTTGCATGCACCGACCGTTGGTTGTTATTTCTCAGGAATATCAGCCAGTGTTTTCTTGAGCAGTTGCCAGAAGGGTTCCACGGTGCTGATGAGTGCGCGTTCGGTCGTGGTGTGAGGCGATTCGAGCGTCGGGCCGAGGCTCACCACATCGAGGTGTGGGTATTTGCCGAGTATGACGGAGCACTCCAGTCCGGCGTGTACCACCTGTACGACACCGTCTTTTCCAAACAGCTCCTTATACTCTTTGAGCAGCAGACTGAGGATTTCTGAGTCGGGGTTGGGGTCCCAACCGGCATAATCGCCAGTAGCTTCTACCTTCATGCCAGCCATGTTGAAGCAACTTTCGAGGGTCTTCACGAGATTCTCTTTCATGTCTTCGCGGCTTGAGCGTACGAGAATCTTCATGGCAGTCTTACCCTCCGCAATGTCGATGATGGCAAGGTTGCTCGATGTCTCTACTACGTCGAGATAGTGGGGAATCATGCGGAACACACCATTGTGGCAAGCGTAGATGACGTTGATGAGATTGTCTTGCAGTTCTACGGGTACCTGTTTGGCTGGTGTTGCCACTTCTTCTACGGTCAACTGGATGTTCTTTTCAATGGGAGCATACTCCTCTTGGAAGTCGGTGAGCCAGTCGGCAGCCAGTTCTTTGAGTGCCTCTACATTCTCTTTCGGCAGGGTGAGCACCACTTCAGCCTTGAATGGAATAGCATTGCGCATGTTTCCGCCGTGCCATGAAGCCAGCCGTGCTTCGGTCTCTTCGATGGCTTCGCGCACAAAGCGCACCATCATCTTGTTGGCGTTGCCGCGTCCTTCTTGGATTTCCAGACCGCTGTGACCGCCGCGGAGTCCCTGCAGTGTCACCTTAACGGCAGCATCTGTGGGGTCGGTATCCACTTCCTGGTAGTCGAGCGTGGCAGTAACATCCACACCACCAGCCGAACCAATGACAAATTCGCCCCATAGCTCAGTATCGAGATTGAGCAGGATATCGCCATGGAGTTCGCCGCCGGGCAGGTTGTTGACACCCACCATGTGGGTCTCCTCATCGGCAGTGATGAGTGCTTCTACAGGTCCGTGCACGAGCGATTTGTCTTCCATTACCGCCATGATAGCTGCTACGCCGAGTCCGTTGTCAGCTCCGAGTGTGGTGTTTGTGGCTTTCACCCATTCTCCGTCAATCCATGGTTGGATGGCATCGGTCTCGAAATTGTGTGGTGAGTCTGGTGTTTTTTGTGGCACCATGTCCATGTGAGCCTGTAGGATGACGCCTTTTCTGTTTTCCATGCCCGGTGTGGCAGGTTTGCGGAAAACGATATTTTCTGCTGGGTCCTTGAATGCTTCGACCCCAACCTGTTTGCCGAAGTCGAGTAAGAACTGCTGAATTTTCTCCAGATGTCCACTTGGACGTGGTACTTGTGTCAGTGCGTAGAAGTTTTTCCAGATGCACTGTGGATCCAGTTTTGTGATTTCGTTCATAGTCTTTGAAATTTTATAATTTGTTGAACAATGTTGTTTCTGATGTTTTTTTCCCGATGTTGTTGTGGCGATGGGTAAAGGCAAGCGCGATGCACGCATAGATGCCGAGTGCCACCACGAGTAGTGTCTGTATGGTGTGTACGATAAACACGAAGCAGAGTGCCTGCGTGTCTGCCACGCCGTAGAGTATCAGCATGGTCTTTACGGCAAAGTGCCAGGGGCCGGCTCCGTTGGGTGTCGGTACGATAACGGCAATGCTTCCCACGATGAAAGTGACCATGGCACATCCTATGCCGAGGTTTGCTGTGAAGTCGAAGCAGAAGAATGTGAGGTAATAGTGTAGGAAGTAGCTCAGCCAAATGGCAACGGTAAAGACGATGAACAGTGGCACATTGGCTACGTCTTTGAGCGAGATGACTCCTTGCCAAATGCCTTTCAGCGTGGCTTTCACCTTATCGTAGAACGAGAGTTTGCGTAGCAGAAAGTGGAGCAACACCATCAGTGCCAGCAGACAGATAGCCACCACGAGGTAGCCTGTCCATGAGAAATGGTGGAGAATGGTGCTGAGGTTGGTGCCTGTCTTATGGAAAAACATGCCGAAAGTGCTCATTTCAAAGAGCAATACCACGGCGGTGATGCCCATGACGAGTAGTGAGTCGATGGCGCGCTCGGTGACCACCGTCCCCAATGCCTTAGGAAACGAGATGTTGTCGTAGCGCTTCAACACGCCGCAGCGAGTAAACTCGCCCACGCGCGGCACGATGAGTGAGGCTGCATAGGATAGAAAAACGGCATGAATGCTGACGGAGTGGCGAGGGTGCTCGCCCATTGGTTCGAGCGTTTGACGCCATCTCCACCCTCTGAACATCTGTGCGAGTATGCCGAAAGGAAAGGAGAGAAGCATCCACGTCCAGTCCATTTCGTCGGTCATAACGTGTTGCATCTCTTGCCAGTTTTCCCCACGATACATCCAATAGAGTATCGCTCCGCCCAGCACAAGTGGCATCAGTATTTTGATGATGATGTTTGTTGTCTTCATGTTTCCGTAGGCAAAGGTACGAATAAGTGAGAGAAAAGCAAAAGAAAACAATAATTTTCTTTTGCTTTTCCGAGCGTGAGTACCTTGGGCGCGTAGCGCCAAAGTCTGTTTCTCCTCCCTCCCTACACCTTATTATATACAATATACTGCCGTATGAAACACTATGAAGTCGATATTCCCCAGCTATATAGTTACATTTCCGAGAAGATGTATTGATACATGTCAAATCTTTGATATGGGTCAAAGAATAGGGTATTTTTGTGTTGTTTGCGCACACAATGCTTGCAAGATTGATATTTAGTGCGTACCTTTGCATCGCATTAAGAGAAATGCACAGGATAACAATTACAGGATAACACAAATTAAAAAGAAAGGAAGAACATGACTTTAGTATTGTTAATTGTGGCTGTTGTAGCCATTACGATTGCTGAGGCAGTCAGAGTGAACAACAAGGTTAATCTTGGTAAGTAACTCATTTAAGAGATGAAAAAACGAGGCGAGCCTTCGGGCAGACCTCAAAGTAATAACAAAACACAAAGAAAGGATAACTATTATGGTAGTATTTGAAATTATGGCAATTGCCACTGTTCTCTGCGCTGCAGCTGTTGCAACAGGTATCGTAATCGATATGAAGTTGCAGAACAAAATCTAAAAACGTACGCGCGACATCTTTGTCGCAGTACTAATCGAAAATCAACAAACATGATGATAATGGGGAAGTTGCCTAAGGGCGACTTCCCCTTTTTAGTGTGTTGTGGCATCATGACGATGATAAGTGATATTTGTCAATAGATCGTAATACGTGTGTAACTTGCAGAAATATAGCATGTTGTTGCGCTTTAGACGGTGTGTGGGTGAGTAAATTCATTGAAATTGCCGAGTAAATTCATTGAAATTGCCGAGTAAATTCATTGAAATTGCTGAGCAAATTCATTGAAATTGCTGAGAAAGGGGACGCTTGTAGGTATGATATGAGTGTTACCATCGTTTGCTTTTGCTATCGTTTTTTGCTAATTTTGCAGTCACAATTAACTCATATCATTTAAACACACGAAGATTATGGCTGTAAAATTCAAATTGCAAAAGAGTGGGATGAAGTCTCGCAATCATTATGGCATGTACTATGCCCACACCATACGTGGTGCAGAATTGACGCTCGAACAGATAGAAGAACGGATACAAGCCAACTGTTCGGCAAAGGTTTCTGATGTGCGGATGGTCATGGCAGAACTCTTTTCCACCATTCGATTGGCATTGAGTGAAGGACAAGTGGTCAACCTTGGCGACTTGGGAAAACTCTATCTCTCAGTGACCAGTAAACCCGTGGAACGCCCGCAAGACTTCCGCGTAGATAAGCACATCACCGGAATTAAGTGCAAATACATCCCCTGTGGACACCGCATCCAGCAGGAAGGTATGAAAGGCAACATCAAAAGACTGCTGACGCAAGGGTGTAAGGCGGTACACGACAGGAAAGCTACCCAACGGTCGTTGGACATCTGACCGATAATCCATCATCCACAAAGACATCTGCTCGGAGGCGCCCAAGGCGATAGAGTGTATGGACATGAGGGCAGGGTGGTGAGGCAAAATAATAGACCTATATATAATAAGTGTTCGCAAAATTTGTGAATATTGAATAATTGTTTTACCTTTGCAAAGTACCTTTAAGGCGCAAGAATGAAACAAGTAAGACCCAAGAAAAACCTCGGTCAGCACTTTCTGACCGACCTCGGCATTGCCAAACGCATAGCCGATACCGTTGATGCATGCCCAGATTTGCCCGTCCTCGAAGTGGGACCCGGCATGGGAGTGATGACTCAATATCTCGTGGAAAAGCCTCGCCCACTGAAAGTGGTAGAGATAGACCGTGAGAGTGTGGCGTATCTGAACGAACATTTTCCTAAACTCAGAGAGAATATACTCGGTGAGGATTTCCTCAGAATGGATCTCACCAAGGTGTTCGATGGCAAGCAGTTTGTATTGACGGGCAATTATCCCTACGATATTTCATCGCAGATCTTCTTCAAAATGCTCGACAACCGCAACCTCATTCCTTGTTGCACGGGCATGATACAACGCGAAGTGGCACTCAGAATGGCGAGTCAGCCGGGCAACAAGGCATACGGCATTCTCTCGGTACTGACACAGGCATGGTATGACGTGGACTATCTCTTCACCGTGGATGAAACCGTGTTTAACCCACCGCCCAAGGTGAAAAGTGCGGTCATACGCATGACACGCAACTCCGTGGAACACCTCGGATGCGACGAACAGCTGTTTAAGCGCGTGGTGAAAACCGTTTTCAACCAGCGCCGCAAGATGTTGCGCGTGTCGCTACGCCAGTTGCTGCCTAACCTTTCGACTATCGACAGCCCACTCACACAGCATGAAATGATGACCAAAAGACCTGAGCAACTCACCATTCCACAGTTTGTCGAATTGACTAATTTAGTGGAAAAAGAGTTGTGTGTGCGAACACAATTAATTGATTAAGGTCAATTATACACCCATTTTCAAAGTTTTGTAAGCAGATTCTGTGGCAGGTTCACAGAATCTGCTTAACTTTGCACCGTGATCAAGAGAGATCACATTCAATAGGATAACACAAGATTGTTAGTAAGAAAGGTAAATAGGTAGAATAGGTAAGAAGATAGGATAACAAAGAAAAAGCTCAAAAGGAAAAGATTAGGATAACACATCAGGAAACAGGATAACACAATAGGTAAATAGGTGAAAGATTGAGGATAATAGAGAAAGCAGTAGTAGTTTGATTGTTAGGTTAATGTTTAATTTTAGGTATTAAAAAGGTAAAGAGATGATTAACATGACATGGATTACCCTGTGTGCAGCATTGGCTGCAACAGGTTTGTGGGTGAGAAACAACGACAATCCACAAGTTTAAGAGAACGTAGGTTTTTAGTTATTAATAGGAAAAGAAAGCAACAGCCCCGACTTCATACAAGTCGAGGCTGTATTCTTTATATCCAGTGGTGGGTCAGGTGCGCATGCGGTTTGCCCAACCGCCATGCCACAGACGGGTAAGGAATATCAAGCCGCGGAACGTCAGTTCGATGGCCATGGCGGTCCAAACGCCTGGCAGACCATGACTTACAGCGAGCAAAGCTGCCAACGTGAGGCGCACACCCCACATAGATGCCAGACTCATCATGGCAGGGCGTAACGTGTCGCCTGCGCCGATGAATACTCCGTTGCACACAATGGCTGCTGCAAACATGGGTTCGGCAAAGGCTTCGATGCGTAAACATACGGTGCCGACCTCCTGAATGAGCTCGACGGGAGTCATCAACGCCATGAGTTGGGGGGCAAAGAGATACATCATACCACCCATAAACGTCATCACCAGTACTCCAAGTCCTACCGACAGATGGGCAAAGGAACGGGTCAGCAGGCGCTGTCCGGCACCGATGCCTTGACCAACGAGCGTTGTGGCTGCCTCGGCAATGCCGTAGCCCGGCATGTAACACAGGCTCTCTACCGTGATGGCCAACGAGTGGGCGGCAATGGCGATAGTGCCCAAAGGCGCTACAATCATCGTACTCACAATCTGTGCGCCACCCATCAACAGGTGTTGCAAACCCATGGGGGCGCTGATGCCAAAGGCGGCCTTCACCGTGGAGATGGTGGGACGGAACGAACCGCGACGTCCTTTCAGATGCAGAATGTCGGAACGGAAGATGAGAAAATATCCCATCAACGATGTGGTGACAAGGTAGGCACAACTGGTGCCCATGGCTGCACCGGCTACGCCGAAGCCTAAGATGAAGATGAAAATGCTGTTGAAAATTACATCAAGAAAGCACATCATGATGTTGAGCATACTGGGCACCTTCATATTACCTGAGCATTTGAGCATCGAACCAAACAGGTGTTCGAGTTGGAACAAAGGGGCAGCGCAGGCAAATATCAGAAAGTAAAGCGATGAATCGGAGGCAATATCGGCAGTTCCACCCAACCAATAGGGAAGGGCGCGATGGATGATAATGCCCGTAGTGGCTAAACATGCGCTGAAAATGAGGCAGCAGGTGATGCCTTGGCGAAGTATGTGGCGCGCACGATCGAAGTCGTTGGCACCGATGGCATGTGCCACTTGGACGGAAAAACCCATGGAACAAGCGGAGGCAAGTCCGCCAAAGAGCCACGAAGTGCTCTCTATCAATCCGATAGATGCGGATGCCTTGGCACCCAGATGTGCCACCATCGAAGCGTCAATGAAAAACATAACGATGGTGGAGAGCTGTGCGAGCATGGAGGGAATACTCAACTGAATAATCAGATTGAGCTTTTCCCTCCGTGTCATCGTACGGCCCTCGCGGATGTAGGCGAGTAGGTCTGTCTTTTCTTTCTTTCTTGTTGTCATCTATTACGATGTGTGTCTTTCATTATAAATAGGTGCGCACCATGTGCGCCTGCCAGCGATTATTGGGCTTCAAGGAGCAATACGCGGCTCGACCAATCGGTGCGTGCGTTCCACTCCGTATTGTTGCGGTAAGGCACGTCGAGACCATGGTTCATCAGGTATGCACCGCTGAACAGCTTGCCCTCAATGGCGAGTGGCTCTACGTCGATGCGGTTCAACTCCTTCACGCGATACATCTTAGTGGCGTCAAGACCTGCCATGTGGACACGTGGCAAGTGCTCGTTTTGGAACGATTCGGTCTTCCACCAGTAGAACACTGCCTTGTCTTTAGCTTCGCTGACATACATCATCGAGGCAAGTCCCTTCTTGTCGTAGGGCGAAACAAGGCGGTAGATGTCGCCAAACTGTACAATGGGGCGTATCTGCTTGTATTCGGCAATGGCTTTGCGACACAGTTCTTTCTCGGCATCGGTCATGTTTTTCGGCTGAATCTCCATGCCCAAACGACCGCTCATGGCTACGTCGATGCGGTATTTCAACGACGTGGTGCGGAACACAGTATGGTTGGGTGTTGCGGAAATATGGCTTGCCATGGCGATTGCGGGGAAGAAATAGCTGGTCCCCCACTGCATGTAGATGCGCTGGAGCGCGTCGGTATTGTCGGAAACCCAGAACTCATCGAAGTAGGGGAGTATGCCCCAGTTGGCACGACCGCCTCCTGAAGCGCATGCCTGGATGGTGATATCGGGATATTTGGCGCGGATGCGCTTGCATACGGCATCGAACCCACGGTGGTAGGCTATATACAGATGGCTCTGGTCTGCCATGTTGAGATACTGTGAGCCGTGGTTCATAATCGCCATGTTAGCGTCCCATTTGATATAATCAATCTCTGGATATTTGGTCAGGAGATTATCTACAATGCTGAAAATGAAGTCTTGCACCTTGGGATTAGACAGGTCAAGCACCAACTGCGTGCCGCCGCGACCCAGCACGGCGTCGCGCTTAGGGGCCTTGATGATCCAGTCGGGATGCTTCTCATAGAGTTCGCTGACGGTATTGGTCATCTCTGGTTCCAACCAAATTCCGAATTTTACTCCGTTCTTCTTCGCGTCGCGCAACAGACCTTCGATGCCTTCGGGCAACTTGTTTTTATCTACGGTCCAGTCGCCAAGTGATGAGTTGTCGGTCTTGCGGGGATATTTGTCGCCAAACCAGCCATCGTCCATTACAAACAATTCACCTCCCATTGAGGCGATATCAGCCATCATCTGATCCATACCCTGCTGGTTGATGTCGAAATAGACACCTTCCCAAGAGTTCAAAAGGATTTTGCGCTCCACATTGCCGTGCATCAGTTTGTAATTGCGACCCCATTTGTGGAAATTGCGACTGGCGCCCGAAAGACCTTCGTTGCTGAAGGTTAGGGCAAGAGCTGGCGTCACAAAGGTCTCGCCTTTCTTAAGGTGATACTCTGAATTGTCTTCGTTGATGCCTGCAAAGAAATAATGGTATTCGGTGTCGTCGGTATTGACTTTCAGACGGTAGTTGCCACTGTAGCAAAGGGCTGCACCTATTACCTGACCGCTATTCTCGCGGCCTTTGCCATCCAAGGAGAACATCACTTCGGCGTGAGAGGTATGCGAATTGCGCGTACCGTCCTTGTTGACAATCACACGCTGGCCTGCATGGAGTGGTTCTTCCACCAGGCGCCCCTCGTTTGCCCACGATCCATAGAGGTGGCTCATCCATACATCGCCACGGCGAATGGGGAGCATGGCAGAGGCAAAAGTGGTGAGAGTGACGGCCTGTTTCTCGCCGTTGGTCACCTCGCTCCATGCTTCAATCATATCTACATCGCGGTATGCTTTATATTTCAGATTGACGGTGATGGGATAAACAGGGTCTTTCAGGCGGATGGTGGTCACGTCGCCATTGCGACTTACACCATCGGCATAAAGTGCTGACGATAGGTTGCCATCGGCATGGCGCATGGCAAAAGCTGCTTCTGCCGGTGTGTTGAGACCATAGGCAGGATAGGCATCCATGCGTCCTTCCACGGGTTTTTGCAGATGCGCAAGTTCCTCGGCATTGAGTTTACTGCCGAAATACACGTATTGTGGATGCTTGCCTTGCTCTACATCGAGTACCATGGTCATGTTTTTAGTCTCCACAACCACCTGTTCGCCCCATGCCATAACGCTCATGAGGCAACCGATTACGGTCAGAATTACATTTCTCTTCATTGAATTATTGTTTTTTTTAATATTTGTTTAGGTTATTGCTCCTGTTGCTACTGCATCTCCAGCAGCCTTAGGTTACTTCTCGTCTCCGTTGCTGCTGCTTTTCCAGCAGCCTTAGGTCAGCTTCCGCTCCCGTTGTTGCTGTATCTCCAGCAGCTCGAAAGACAGCCGTTCCTTGTCTTTTTTGTATCTGCGAGCGTCCATTTTCTGTTTCCGTTGCCAAAGTTACACATTTTTTTTCAAACTATCAAGCTCTGTATCTGTTTTGCATATATTCTGATAGAATAGTATCACTGAAAAAATTCAGGTTTGCATATTCTTACTTTTTTTAGTTGCTATAAAAACTTTCATTCTTCATATCACCACGTGCGTGTGCTCGTGCGCACGCGCGTATTATATATAAGGTATATACGAACAGTCACGGTGTGTTTTATAGCAAGTTTTAACAGCTCTGCATGTTTTAAAAAGTATTTATATAGCATACTATGGGGGTTGAATCTCTACTTTTTTGCTCTGACGCGTTTTCTTGATCGATAGAAAACTTTGTGTGGTGTAAAATATACCCTTATCCCATGTAACAAAAATACAGGATGTAACAAGAAACAAAGTTTTTTTTGCCGATTATGAATAGATGTTAAGGAATAATAAATTATATTTGCATCGCCTTACCGCAACAAATGCGTGAGGCTACCAAACAAACCAACAACAATATTAACTAACTAATAACTAATTTTAATCTGTTCTATTTATGTCAAATTCAACTAACTTAAGAAAGATTGAAAAGCCGTTGTTTTTACTGTTGCTGCTCTGTTTATTCCCCTTGGGGATTTCGGCACAGAGCCTTGTAAAAGGAACAGTAAGTGATGAAAGTGGCGAACCGATTATCGGTGCAACCGTTAAAGTGCTGGGCACAAACGACGGTACCGTGACTGATTTCGATGGTCGCTTCCAGTTGAACGTGAAAGCCAACGCACAGTTGAGTATCTCTTACGTGGGATATGCTACTGAAAAGGTGGCTGTCAACGGCAAAACCAATCTTAAAGTTGTCCTCAAGGGCGATGAAACTGTACTTAACGACCTCGTTGTAGTAGGTTATGGTACAATGAAGAAGTCAGACATCTCTGGTTCTGTGGCTACTATTAATAAGGAGCAAATGGAGCGCAAGGTACCTGTTAACATCGCTCAGGCCCTCCAAGGTGCAGCTGCTGGTGTGATGGTTACCAATCAGGACGGTGCTCCTGGTTCTAAGTCTGCCATCCGTATCCGTGGTATCGGTACCATCAACGGTGATGCGCAGCCTCTCTATGTAGTAGATGGTGTGCAGGTTGGTAACAATGCCGACTTCGTTAACCCTGCTGATATCGAGAGTATTGAAATCTTGAAGGACGCTTCTGCTACTGCTATTTACGGTTCTGCTGGTGCTAATGGTGTTATCATGATTACCACTAAGCACGGACAGAAAGGCAAGATGAACATCAAGATCACTGCTGACCTTGGTATTCAGACTCTTCCTTACAAACTGAACACCCTCACCGGTAACGATTATGCTCGTTCTATCCGCGAGTCTAAAGCCAATGATGGCGCTACGCTGAACAACCAGATCTGGTCTGAGGCTTACGATGGTAAGCGCAACCTCATCGACTGGCAGGATCAGATGTATCGCACTTCACTCCGTCAACAGTATGGTATCTCTGCTAATGGTGGTACTGAAAAGACTCAGTACAACTTCTCTCTTGGTTACTTGCAGAACAAGGGTATCATCGTTAACACCAAGTATGACCGCCTCACCTCACGCGCCAGCGTTAAGTCTAAGATCAATGACTACATTGAGTTTGGTGGTGATATGAACTACATGTACTCTACCGTTATAGGTAACAACATCGGTTTGGGTAACAATGCTAACCTGTCATCACAGCGTGATATCGCGCAGATGGCTCCATCACTCGACTATATCGATGACGTAACTGGTCAGTTGGTTAATGTTAATGTGGTGAACCCCGATGGTACCTACGGCGCAGGTAAGGCTCCTACGCCTGACGGATGGGAAGGTATGAGCGCTCAGGCTCAGAACCCCTATGCTTCACAGATGGAAATCGGTCGCGTAACTCGCAACTCACGTATTTCTATCAACCCCTACATCGACATTACACTTCTCAACCTGAAGGAGCATAAGCTCAACATCCACGCTATCGCTTCTTGGACACAGACCAACTCTGACAATGACGAGTTCTCTGGTATGTACAAGCGTTACAACAATATCGGCGGTACTATGACTGAAGTGAAGTACGAAGGTCGTAACCAGGCTTACTATGACTTCGGACTCAGCCAGAGCAAGGGTCTGAGCAAGAGCATTGAAACTTACATGACCTATAACTGGAAGACTGATTTCAATAATCTGACCTTGATGGCTGGTAACACTGTAAGCAAGTATGAAGGTGCATGGGTTAGCGCAAGTGCGCACGGCTTCCTCTCTCCCAACAACCGTGTGATCTCTCTCACCAATGATTCTAAAAGTATCAATGGTAATGGTGGTTTCAACGCTGAAGTACGTACTATCTCATACTATGGACGTTTGATTTACAGCCTCTTCGACCGCTACGTGGTGACTGCTACCGTACGTCGCGACGGTTCTTCTAACTTCTCTGAAGGAAACCGTTGGGGTACTTTCCCATCTGCTGCCATCGCTTGGCGCGTGAAGGAAGAGTCTTTCCTGAAAGACGTGAAGGCTATCAGCAATGCTAAAGTTCGTATCGGTTGGGGTCAGACTGGTAATGCCGGTGGTATCGCAGGACGTTCTACTTATGCCCTGTCTTCTGCCGATACCAAGTACAACTTCTACGCTCCTGGTCTTGGTGGTGGTACTACCGGTTCGTTCGACCGTGTTGTTGGATTCTATGCACCACTGGTTGATACCAACTTGAAATGGGAAACCAACGAACAGACTAACTTCGGTCTTGACCTCGGATTCCTCAACAATGACTTAACTGTTACCATGGACTTCTTCACTCGTAAGACTAAGGACTTGCTCCTTGAGCGTCAGATTCGTCCATCAGCAGGTTATACTTCTATCTATACCAACTACGGTCAGATTGATAATACCGGTTTCGAATTCTCTGTAAACTACAACAAGAAACTCAATAAGGACTGGGCTATCAACGTGGCATTCAACGGTTCTACCTTGAAGAATAAGATTAAGAAGATGGGTGCGGACTACACTGCAACATGTACCGGTGGCAACAGCACATACTCTGCCGACGGTATCGACGGTTCAAACCTCGGTGCTATCAGTTCAGGTTTCACCTGGAACGACCACTCTATCTGTCGCGAAGGCGAAGCCGTAGGTTCATACTATGGATATAAAGTTGCAGGTATCATCAAAACTCAGGAGCAACTCGACAAAGCTAAGGCTCAGGGACAGGATGCACAGATCGGTGACTTCCTCTTCGTTGATACTGATAAGAACGGCGTACTCGATGATAAAGACCGCGTAATCCTCGGCAATGGTCTGCCTAAGTTTAACTTCGGTTTGAACCTCAGCGCTACTTATAAGGATTGGGACTTCAGTCTTTACACATACGGTGTACTGGGTATGGACATCCTTTCTTACTCAAAGATGCGTCTTTCTATCATGAACCAGTCGGATGACTCTTGGACTCCTGCTCTGCTTAAGGATAGCTACAATAACATGTACAATGCTGAAACCAATCCTAACGGAACACTTCCACGCATGACTCGCCTCGACAACAACAAGAACAGCCGCATTAGCGATGCATGGGTAGAGAACGGTGATTTCCTCAAGATTAGCAATATTCAGGTGGGCTACAACGTTCCTAAGAAGTTCCTCAGCTCATTCGGTCTCACTGCACTACGTGCTTACGTAGCTGTTCAGAACCTCTGCACAATCTCTCCATACAGCAAGTATGGTGATCCTGAAGTTGGTCAGGGTAGCGTCATCTACACAGGTCTTGACACTGGCCGTTATGCAAATCCACGTACTTACATGTGCGGTCTTAACATTACCTTCTAATTAACTATAAAGAAAGACAATTATGAAAAATATAATTAAATATTTTGCATTGGCAGGTTTAGGATGCGTCGCTTTCTCTTCATGCGACAACGATAAATTCCTTGACGTACCAAAGTATGACATTCTGGACATAGAATCTCAGTTTGAGAGTGATGATAATGCCCGCCTTGGATTGAACGGTATCTATGCCTATAACAACGTCAGCAAACAAGCTAATAACTGGGGATTTAAACCACAGATGTTCACTGGAAGCCACCCTACAATGGATACACAGTGTACAGGTTGGGACGTTAAATTCCTCGACCAGACATGGGATGCCAACGTTGGTGAACTGGGTGAAGGATGGTCACACGCTTATGCTGCCATCGCACGCGCTAACCTCTATCTGGCTGGACTTGAGACTGCAGAGAAAGTAACCCCCGAAGCTAAGAAGCTTTGCGAAGGTGAGGCTCGCGCACTCCGAGGATATTTCTACTCTTGGTTGGCTACTACATTCGGTCGTGTTCCTATGCTCGCCACCGGTGAAGACTTCAATAATACTCCTGTCAAGGCTGCTGCAGAGACCTACGAAGAAATGTGGGACTTCATCATCGAAGACTTCTCAAAGGCTGCAGAACTGCTGGATTGGACTCCATACAACAATCAGTATGGCCGTTGCACCAAGGGTATGGCTAAGGCATACCTCGCTGATGCATACATGTGGAAAGCGTTCCGTTGCCCCGATCAGGCTGCTGATTGCTATGCCAAAGCTAAGCAAGAGCTGAAAGATATTATCGACAGCAATACTTACGAACTGTCTTCTAACTTCGCTACCAACTGGGATCCTGCTGGATTCTGGAATAAGGAATGTATCTGGGCGATGTGTTCAGACGAAGGTAACGAATGGAGTAGCTGGGGTAGTGACCGTACTATCACTTTCGCCAATCCAAACATGTTTAAGTGGACCTGCGCTTGTCCTGAGAATGGTGGATGGGGTTCTGAATACCTCTCATGGGAATGGTATGCATGCTATGAACCAGGTGACACACGTCGTGACGCTTCGTGTGCTACAGGTGCTATCCCAGAAGCCAAATTGGCTGAATATGGTATTCAAAAATCTAATGTCGTATGGGGCTACAACCCTTATCTGAAGGACTCTCTGGGTGTTAAGGATGCCAGTGGTCATGTCGTTGCACCATTTATTAATGCTGAAGGTGTACAGTCTGGTACCAAGACTCGTCAGTTCCACTTCACCAATGGTGAGTTTGCTCCTTCTATTTGGACGACCAAGATCTGGCGTTCTGCCTATGCTGATGGTAACTCATGGGGTACTCAGATGTGGGCTCCTGCGATTATCTATGGTAAGCGTTATGCTAACGTATTGCTCGACTATGCAGAGTGCTGCTTCCGTACAGAAGGTGAAAATTCTCCTGCAGGATGGGCTGCAATCGATAAGATTCGTGACCGTGCTTGGGGTAACAAAACTATCGGTAAGGACTACAGTGCATACTATGGACACTATAACAATGTGTATGCTGGCAACGGGAAGAACTTCACTATGACCAGCTATCCTGTTGGCGTGCTGACAGAAAGAGTTTCCGTTCCTGATGCTAAGACTTACTATACAGCACTTCAGGCTAAGCCTAACCGCGTTGGCTACAAGCACACTTCTCCAGTATGGAAGGTTGCTGTCAATGAGGAGCGTCGTAAAGAGTTCAACTCAGAGTGGAGCCTCTGCCCAGATATGATCAAGTCTGGCTATATTGAGGATCACCTCAATTACAACTATCCAAAGGATGACGGTTCTTCAGACTACGCTAACTATCCTTGGACAAAGCGTTCATTCGACTTTGATATCAACAAGATGGATATGCCAATTCCTGCTACAGAACTCATGAAGAACCCGGCTCTGAAGCAGAATCCTGCTTACGCTGGTAAGGAAAACAAAGAATAAATAAAACATTCTTCTCATATCTCGCCACGCTCCATCATGGGGCGTGGCGATTTCTTTAATAGCCATCGGACTGCTATGAGCGTTTTGTCTATCACATCCATCACCCGTGGTCTGCCGAAAGATATGGATTGAAATGGTCAGGATGATGATGCGAATATTTTGATATTCTTGACCGATAAGGATGAAAAACTCGCGAAGCCGCAATATCGCATGAATCTGATACTATTTGAAAACAATATGAAACACGAGAACACATATAATGTCCGATGAAATGCCTAATTTTGCAACAGCAATAACTAAACAATTATTCTGTATGAACTGTAGAAAACTACTGCTTGGCATGGCTGTTGCAACCGCTTCCGTGGTTTGTGCACAAAATCCCGTTATCAAAGGACAATTCACAGCAGACCCCACAGCCAGGGTCTTCAATGGTAGAGTGTATCTCTACCCCTCGCACGACATTCCCAGTCCAATAGAAAAACTGAAGGATTGGTTTTGTATGGCAGACTATCACGTGTTCTCATCCTCCAATCTCACCGACTGGGAAGACCATGGCGTAATCGTGTCGCAAGATAAAGTGCCCTGGGTGCAGGATGGCTCTTATACCATGTGGGCGCCTGACTGTGTAGAGAAAAACGGTCGCTACTACTTCTATTTTCCCGCAGCACCCAAAGGAGAAGAACGCGGTTTCGGTATCGGTGTGGCTGTGGCAGACCATCCCACAGGTCCTTTCATGCCGATGTGGAGACCTATCAAGGGTGTGCATGGCATAGACCCCTGTGTGCTGATTGACCACGACGGACAGGCTTACATCTATTATGCAGGTGGTGCTCTGTGGATGGCACGACTTAAAGACAATATGACCGAACTGGCTTCTGACCCTGTTCGGATAGACGGACTGCCTGAAGGATTCAAGGAAGGACCCTTTGCCTTTGAACGCAATGGCAAATATTACCTCACCTTCCCTTGGGTGAGAAAGAAAAACGGCACAGAGACTTTAGCCTATGCCATGGCTGATCATCCCATGGGACCATTTACATTTAAGGGCATTATCATGGATGAATCGCCCACGGGATGCTGGACCAACCATCATTCTATCGTACAATATCAGAACCAATGGTATCTGTTCTATCACCATGACGACTATTCGCCACGCTTTGATAAAAACCGTTCGGTGCGTATCGATTCGCTCTGTTTCAATGCCGATGGTACTATCCAAAAGGTTGTTCCCACACTCCGTGGTGTAGGAATCGCCAATGCCCGCAATCGTATAGACATAGACCGCTACTCGTCTGTCAGCAGTAAAGGGGTGTCCATCGACTATCTTGACACCACAGACTGCTTCAAAGGATGGAAGACACTCTTCTCTGGAAAGCAGAATGCCCTTATATATAATAAGGTGGATTTTGCTCAAGAGAAGGTAGAACGCTTTACCGTCCGTGTGCGTTCACCCAAAGGTGGCACCATGACCGTTAGGGCTGATGGTGCCAAAGGCACTGTCATTGCCAAGATGAAACTGCCCAAGAGCAATCAATGGACACAAGCCTCTACCCCAGTAGTGACACCTCCGTTGGGCATCCACGACCTGCACTTCACCGTACAGACCGCAGGAACAGTAGAAGTTGACTGGGTAGGATTCGACGCACTGCCGTGGACCCAAGGCGCATTCGACACCCACCAGTATCGTAACCTCTTTGCTGAACTTGGTTATCCGCAGAGCGAGATAGACCGCAAACTCAAAAGAATCTTCCACGATGTGTTTGAAGGTCCCGATAAAGTATATTTTGAAGTAGGCGACTCGATGGCATATATCAGCGATATCAAAAATCGTGATGTGCGCACCGAAGGCATGTCGTATGGCTTGATGATTGCCGTGCAGTTTGATAGAAAAGACATCTTCGACCGCCTTTGGCGTTGGGGAAAGACATATATGCAACATCAGCATGGCCCGTTGGAGGGATATTTTGCATGGAGCTGTAAAACCGATGGTACGCGCAATGCCCAAGGTCCTGCTTCCGATGGCGAACTCTATTATGTAACTGCACTGATCTTTGCCTCTAACAGATGGGGCAATGATACAGGCATCAACTATCTGAAGGAGGCTCAGTACATCCTCAACTGTTCGATGCAAAAGGCTGGTATGGATCAGAGTGCACCGCTCATCAACCTCGAACATCAACTCATTACCTTCACACCCGATAAGTTTGGCGGACGCTTCACCGATCCCTCCTATCATCTGCCAGCATTCTATGAGGTATGGGCAAAGTGGGCTAACGATGGTCGTTCGCAGTTTTGGAACGAATGTGCACAGAAGAGTCGCGAGTTTCTCCATAAAGCCATCCATCCAGTGACCGGACTGAATCCCGACTATTGTAACTACGATGGAACATTAATGGGCGGTCGTGGCATTATCGGTGATGCTTTCCGTTTCGACTCATGGCGTGTGCCGATGAATATAGCCTTGGATTATAGTTGGGCATGCAAGGATCGCCAGTGGCAACAGCAATATGGCAATCGTATCCAAAACTTCCTCTATTCGCAAGGCATCGACCGTTATGTCGATCAGTATAACATCGATGGTACTGCGGTGAAAGACACCCTTCAGGCAGGCACCGAGTATAAGGCACTACGCCATTCCACAGGATTGGTGGCAACTGCAGCAGCTGTGTCGCTGGTATGTACCCATAATAAAAGCCGTGAATTTGTAGAACGGCTGTGGAATCTGGAAAACAAACCATATACCGATGGATTCTTCGATGCCTACTATGATGGCTTGCTCCGCCTCTTCGCCTTTATGCATCTGAGCGGAAACTACAGAATTATAGAACCCCAAACCCGATAACAACTAACAAATGACAATATGACCCACAGAACATTACTCCTAAGCCTTGCAATACTGAGTATGCCGGTAGCATTGCAGGCACAGCAATTGCCTTATCAGAATCCGTCACTCTCTGCCCATGAACGCGCAGTGGATTTGTGCAGTCGCCTTACTTTGGAAGAGAAAGCCCAACTGATGCTGGACGATTCTCCCGCCATCCCACGTTTGGGCATCAAGCGCTTCCAGTGGTGGAGTGAAGCCCTCCACGGCGTTGCCAATATGGGCGATGTCACCGTATTCCCAGAACCTATTGGTATGGCGGCTTCGTTCAACGACGGTTTGGTATATAAGGTGTTTGATGCCACCTCTACCGAGATGCGTGCCAAATGGAATCAACTCCAGCAGCAGGGTGGCGATGTCACGCGCTTCCACGCCCTGTCGGTATGGACTCCCAATGTTAATATCTTCCGTGATCCACGTTGGGGGCGCGGTCAGGAGACCTATGGTGAAGATCCCTATCTGACCAGTATGATGGGGTGCGCCGTGGTGCGTGGCTTGCAAGGTCCTGAAGATACTAAATACCGAAAGTTATGGGCTTGTGCCAAGCACTATGCCATCCATAGCGGTCCAGAGTGGGCACGTCATACCGACAATATCACCGATGTGACACCGCGCGACCTATGGGAAACATATATGCCCGCTTTTAAGTCGCTTGTGCAGGATGCTAAGGTGCGCGAGGTTATGTGTGCCTATCAGCGTTGGGACGATGAACCCTGTTGCGGAAGCACTCGTTTGCTTCAAACCATTCTGCGCGATGAGTGGGGATTCAAATACCTCGTTGTGTCCGACTGTGGTGCTGTGACCGACTTCTGGAACAACCATAAGGTGTCGAGTAATCCAAAGAATGCTGCCGCTAAGGGAGTATTGGCAGGCACCGATGTAGAGTGTGGCTTCCAGTATATGTACAAGTCTGTGCCAGAAGCAGTGAAATATGGCGCACTGACCGAAGCAGAAGTTGATAAACACGTGGTGCGCCTGTTGGAAGGTCGTTTTGACCTGGGTGAGATGGACGACAACAGCATCGTGTCGTGGTCAAATATTCCTGCTTCAGTATTGTGTAGCAAGGAACATCGCAACCTCTCCCTCCAAATGTCGCTCCAGACCATGACCTTGTTGCAAAACAACAACAATGTTCTCCCCCTTAGCAGAAACGAGAAGAAGATAGCCGTCATCGGTCCTAATGCCAGCAACGAACCCATGATGTGGGGCAACTACAATGGCACACCCCGACAGACCATAACCATCCTCGACGGTATCAAGAGCCGATTAAAGAAAAGCCAAATCATAACATTCAAGGGCTGCGACTTGGTCAACGACCAAACGCTTGAATCCTATTACAATCAGTGTAGTATGGATGGCAAAACAGGTTTCAAGGCTACCTTCTGGAACAATCGTGAGCGTGAGGGGAAACCTGTTACTATCACTTATGAGAAGAATCCCGTACAGGTCACCACCCACGGCCAGCATACCTTTGCTCCCAATGTCAGTCTGACCGGTTTTTCTGCAGTCTATGAAACCGTATTCCGCCCGCAACAGCACGCCAAGGTATTGCTCGATGTGGATGGTTGCGGACACTATGAGGTATATCTCGACGGAGAGCTCAAAGCCCAACAATCTACATGGCGCACCACCGAGTCGCGCATTGAATTTGACGGAGAGAAAGGCAAATCTTACAAGATAGAAATCCGTTATCATGAGATGCCAACATTTAATGCCGACCTCAAAATCAATATCGGCCATGAGACACCAATCGACTATCAAGATGCCATCAATCAGTTGAACGACTGCCAGACGGTAGTCTTTGTAGGAGGTATCTCTTCACAACTTGAAGGCGAGGAAATGCCCATCCATGTACCAGGATTCAAGGGCGGTGACCGTACCGATATCGAACTACCTGCCGTACAACGCAATTTTCTGAAAGCATTGAAGGCAGCTGGCAAGAAAGTGGTATTTGTAAACTGCTCAGGTTCGGCTATTGCACTCACTCCAGAGTCACAGAGTTGTGATGCTATCCTACAGGCATGGTATCCGGGACAAGAAGGTGGTGAAGCCGTAGCACGTGTACTTTTCGGTGAATACAACCCCGGTGGCAAACTCCCCGTCACCTTCTATCGCGACACTAAGCAGTTGCCCGACTTCAAAGACTATTCTATGAAGGGTCGCACCTATCGTTATATGAACGACGCACTCTTCCCCTTCGGCTACGGACTGAGCTATACCACCTTCGCCATCGGCAGTGCGCAACTTTCTGCTACCTCATTCGGAAAAGACGGAAAAGTCACGCTGACTATTCCTGTGAACAATGTGGGTAAGAAAGACGGCACCGAGACCATTCAGGTCTATATCAAGGATCCAACAGATGCAGAAGGTCCGATGAAGTCGCTCAAAGCCTATCAGCGTGTGACAGTGAAGGCTGGCCAAACCGCCAATGCTGTAATCACACTTGACAGCAAGAGCTTCGAACTCTTTGATGCTGCCACCAATACCGTTCGTACCAAGGGTGGCAAGTATGAAGTATATTATGGTAATAGCTCTGCAGATAAAGACCTGAAGAAAGTCAATGTAACTGTTAATATCTAAAAAACGGATTCGTATGAAGAAAAACTATATGTGTAGGTGGATGGTTTGCCTTTGCATTTTCGCGCTTGCTGCAAGTTCTGTAACGGCACAGAAAAAGAAAGCCTTGCCAGAAGCAGCAACCCCATATTTCACGCTACCCACGGCAACACCTTTGGAACCTACCGAAGATGGATTCCTTCAGCGCTGGCTGTTGTTGGAGCCTATTAGCGCTCCTGTCCGCACCAATACAGTCTTTACCGATAGTTATTTGCGCGAGAAGTTCTACAATGATTACCTTCCCACTGTCATGCTCGAACTGCCTAAAGATGGTAGCACACAGAAGGTGGGAAAGGAAACCCTCAGATGGCATGCACTCGACAGCAAACTCTTCAATGTGAAACTTTTCCGCTTCGCCACCTCTTTTGAAAAGCAAAAATACGGCGTAGTGTTCTGGGCAGTGACAGCCATCGACAGTCCTGAGGAGATGACCGATGTGCGCCTGGCCATCGGTTCTAATGGCGCTTCCATGTGGTGGCTCAATGGCGGCAAGGAGGCTGTCATGCTCTCTGGCGACCGCCGCATGGTGCGCGACGATGTCGTCTCACCGAAACTGACACTGAAGAAAGGTCGTAACTATCTGGTTGGTGCTGTCATCAATGGTCCTGGCATGAGCGATTTCTGCGTACGCTTCCTTGATGCGCAAGGCAATCCAATACGTAATATTAAACTTAATGTGAAATGACGATGAAGTTAAGAATATTCAACAAAACCGTTTCTGTGGGTGCTTTGTGTGCCCTGTTGTCATGTGTTTCTCTGCAAGCGAGCGCCCAAGTGGGCGAACCCTTCATCCACGATCCATCGACCATAGCCGAGTGTGATGGCAAATACTATACCTTCGGAACAGGTGAAGGTGGTCTATGGTCTGCAGATGGTTGGGTATGGCAAGGCGGAGCCATACGACCTGGACGTGGTGCAGCCCCCGATGTCTTGAAAATTGGCGATCGCTATCTCGTGGCATATAGTGCTACGGGTGGCGGTCTTGGCGGCAGTCATCGTGGCGATGTGCTGACCATGTGGAACAAAACGCTGGATTTTACCTCTCCCGACTTCCAATATACCGACCCAGTCGTCGTGGCATCGTCGCTCGACGATGAAGATTGCGATGCCATTGATGCTGGCTTATTGCTCGATCCCACCACAGGTCGTCTCTGGCTCAGCTATGGTACCTATTTTGGATTTATCCGTTTGGTAGAACTCGATCCGCAGACGGGTAAGCGTGTTGCAGGCAACGAACCCGTCAATATCGCCATCGACTGTGAAGCCACAGATCTGATTTATCGTGATGGTTGGTATTATCTGTTGGGAACACATGGCACTTGTTGTGATGGTCCTAACTCTACCTATAATATTGTGGTGGGGCGCTCTCGAAGTGTGACAGGTCCATATCTTGACAACGTAGGACGCGACATGTTGCAGGGCGGTGGTAAGATGGTGATTGCTGCCAATAATCTCAAGACAGGCCCTGGCCATTTCGGGCGTTTCGTGATAGCCGATGGTGTAGAAAAAATGTCGTTCCACTATGAAGCCGACTTCCGTCAAGGCGGTCGCAGCGTATTAGCCATTCGCCCATTGTTGTGGCGCAACGGCTGGCCTGTAGCTGGTGATGATTTGCTTGATGGCACTTATGAAATAGAATCAGAACGCCGTGGCTATGCCCTTGAGATGGCTGTAGATTTCATTCGTATGGATGCCGAGCGAGTGCCTTTCTGGATTAAACCACAGCAACCATTGAAGCCACTTTCACCACAGACACTTGCTGATGTAGAAGCAAGTTGGCCCCAAACAGAAGTGCCAGTGCGTATGAACGATTATATGTTTCGTCCTCATCAGCAGTGGACCGTTAGCGTAGCCGAGGGCAAAGGCGGCAGTCTGGGGACTCCTTATTATAAGATATGTATTGCGGGTACCACTCGCTGCCTCACGGCAACAGCCGATGGCGATGTAGTGGCAACGATGGCATATACTGGCGACGACGCCCAACTCTGGCGCATCGACCAGTTGACCGACGGCACCTATCGCATCATGCCGAAAGCAGTACCGAGCACTTCCGAGCCCCTTGCCCTCGTCTCGCTTGGCGACTGCACCCCCGCTCTCGCACCCTTTGATTTCAGTAGCGATAATTCTAAATGGAATTTCAGAAAACAATAACCATGTTGCTGGTGGGACTTGCTGTCCCACTGGCAATAGCTGCTAATAGGGAAATAAAGGCAGTAAAGTCTACGGCTGTCAGCAACGGATTGGAAGTGGTTGACGGGTTGTCACGACTGCGTGTAGAGTTTGTGCGTGCAGATATTGTTCGTGTGCAGTATCAGCCCGATGGACAGTTGACAGACAATGGTACTGACGTCTGTGTGGCGCATCGGAAACGGACGTTGCCGATGACCTATAGCGATGACTTGTGGTCGGTATCGTCCGACAGTCTGACGGTCAGTATCGATGCTGCAACAGGCGCTGTCAGCTATTACGACCTGCACCATCGACTGTTGCTACGTGAGCATCCTCGCTGTCCGCGAAGTGCGGAGAAGGTCTGGCAAGAGAAAATTACCTATGATGAAACAAGTCGACGTACTGCGCATACCGCCAATGGCGATGTGGCGGTGATGGACGTGTTGCGTCGCGATACTATCGGCAGCACCTTCCGCTATCGCACGTATTTCGACTGGACTGCCACCGAAGCCCTCTATGGACTTGGTTCCCACATGGAGAATTATATGAATCTGCGTGGCAAGAAAATGTATCTCTGCCAACACAATCTTAAGGCAATGGTACCTGTGCTCAACTCTACCGCAGGCTATGGATTGCTTTTCGATGCTGGTTGCGCCATGGTTTATAACGATGTGGCAGACAGTAGTTATGTAGAGATGGAAGCGGCAAGGCAGATAGATTATTATTTCATGAAGGGAACGACCATGGATGCGGTAGTGGCGGACTATCGATGGTTGACAGGTCAGAGCCCTATGATGCCACGTTATCTCTTTGGTTATACTCAATCGAAAGAACGCTATTGCAGTTCCCAAGAACTTCTTGACATAGTCGGTGAGTATCGTAAGCGCCAGATACCTCTTGATATGATAGTGCAAGACTGGAACTATTGGCCAGCAGGTCAGTGGGGACGGATGATGATGGATCCGAAGTATTATCCCAATAAACGTATGTTGGCTGATAGTCTGCATGCAATGAATTGTAGGTTGATGGTTTCTATTTGGCCCAATGCGCAGCACTGTCCGCAATATGATGATTTCAATAGTCGTGGATGGATTTTGCCAGGCAGTTCTGTTTATGATGCCTATCGTGCCGATGCTCGTTCGCTCTATTGGGACTATGCCAATCGGGAGTTCTTTAGTAATGGTTTTGATGCTTGGTGGTGCGATTCTTCGGAACCCATCGATGGTGATTGGAACAATCCAGTGCATCCTGATTATGGTTATGACAATCATTTTGAACGTTGGCAGATTAATACCAAGGCATTGAGTGACGTGTTGGGTGCGGAACGTAGCCAAACCTATTCTCTTTATCATGCAATGGGAATCTACAATCATCAGCGTCAAACCACTGATAGTAAACGAGTGGTCAACCTAACACGAAGTTCCTATGCTGGACAACAGCGTTATGCCACTATCACATGGAATGGTGATACCTACGCTTCATGGAAGACCTTTGCACAGATGATACCTGCAGGACTCAACTTTATGGCTACAGGATGTCCCTACTGGACTGTTGATGTGGGTGCATTCTTTGTAGGTCCTGATCGTTGGAATCGTTGGTTTTATAAAGGAGAGTATCCCGATGGATGTAATGATCCCGCTTATCGTGAACTCTATACCCGAATGTTCCAATATGCCACTTTCTTGCCAATGCTCCGCAGTCACGGTACTGATACCCCACGTGAAGTATGGCGTTTCGGTAACCCCGGTGAACCATTCTACGAAAGTATCGTCAACCATATCCGACTGCGTTATTCACTTTTGCCCTATATATATTCAATGGCAGCAAAGGTTAGCAATGAGAGTTATACGATGACCCGCGCTTTGGCATTTGATTTTGCTGGCGATAGTGCAGTATATGATCTTAAAGACGAATTTATGTTCGGTCCTGCCTTCCTGGTGGCGCCTATGACACGTCCCTTGATGGCTTATGGTAAAGCTTCCAGGCAGGTTTATCTGCCTCAAACAAAAGGAGGATGGTATGACTATTGGACTGGTATTAGGATAGAAGGTGGTCAAACAATCGATGCCCCAGCGCCTATTGACCATTCACCACTGTATGTGCGTGGCGGTTCAATAGTGCCCATGACCGCTCCACAGCAATATGCCGATGAACACCCCGATGCTCCTTATATTATAAAGGTGTATCCTGGTGCGGATGCTATATTTACCATCTATGAAGATGCTGGTGACGGTTATGACTGTGAGCGCAAAGGCTATGTCACCTATACATTACATTGGGACGACAGCCATCACCAACTATCAATATCTGCACGGAAAGGTAGTTACAAGAAAATGGTAAAGCGTCGTCAGCTGACTTTTGTAATGCCTGATGGCTATCAGCAAACGGTGGTTTATGATGGAAAGAAAGCGATAGTAACACTAACGGCAAACAATTGATAACACAACTTGAAAAGAAAGATATGAAAAAACTAACTTCTTTTATTACTTTGGTAGGTTTAGCCATGTCTCTTGAAACTATGGCGCAAGACAAACTCTACCAAGATGAATTTCCATTAGGCGATATTGTCTTGCTTGATGGACCGCTGAAACATGCACGTGATTTGAATATTGCGAATCTGCTGAAATACGACTGTGACAGAATGCTTGCTCCCTATCGTAAAGAAGCAGGACTGGCACCTCGTAAACCAACCTATCCTAACTGGGATGGTCTTGATGGGCATGTGGGAGGACATTATCTCTCTGCTCTTGCTATCAATGCCGCTACAGGTAGTGAGGAATGTAAGAAACGTATGGAGTATATGATTGGCGAGTTACAGTTGTGTTTAGATGCCAACAATCGTCGCGGTGAGGATTGGAGTCGTAACTATGTGGGTGGATTTCCCAATAGTGCGAAACTATGGTCCACTTTTCGCAAGGGTGACTTCAGTGTGTATTTCGGTTCGTGGGCACCTTTCTATAATCTTCATAAGATGTTTGCCGGACTCCGCGATGCCTGGCTTTATTGTGGAAACGAACAGGCCAAGACTCTATTCTTGAAGTTTTGTGACTGGGCTGTTGATATCACGTCAGGTTTAAGTGATGAACAGATGGAGCGTATGTTGGGCAATGAACATGGAGGAATGGATGAGGTGCTGGCTGATGCTTTTGCAATAACCCATCAACAGAAGTATTTGAACTGTGCTCGTCGTTTCGCCCATAAACAGTTGTTGACACCTATGGCGCAACATCACGACTGTCTCGATAATCTGCATGCCAATACTCAGATACCAAAGGTTGTAGGTTTTCAGCGTATTGCCGAACTGGATGGCAATTTGTCTTATCATGATGCCAGCCAGTACTTTTGGGATATTGTTACCAAGCAGCGCTCGTTAGCATTGGGTGGTAATAGCCGTCGTGAACATTTCCCCACCAAAGAAACTTGCATCGATTATGTCAACGACATTGATGGTCCTGAGTCGTGCAATACATATAATATGTTGAAGTTGACCGAGTTCTTGAACCGCGCTAACCCCAATGCAGCCTATGGCGACTTCTATGAATTGGCCATGTACAATCATATTCTTTCCACCCAGCATCCTGAGCATGGAGGTTATGTATATTTTACATCGGCTCGTCCTCGTCATTATCGCAACTATTCTGTTGCTAATATGGCCATGTGGTGTTGTGTGGGAACAGGTATGGAGAATCATGGTAAGTATGGACAATTTGCATGGACTCATACCAAAGGAGCCAAGCCTGCCGACGATGCCCTTTATGTCAATCTTTTCCTTCATTCGCGGTTGAACTGGCGTGAGCGTAGTTTCGTTATCCGACAGGAAACCGCTTTCCCTTATAGTGAAACGTCGCAAATTGTAGTAGAGAAAGGCAAAGGTGTATTCACTATGAAGATTCGCAAACCTGAATGGTGCGACCGTTTTGAGGTGAGAGGAGTAGGATTTACTATTAATAGTAAGGAGGAAAATGGTTTTGTATGTATCCAACGCAAGTGGAAAAAAGGTGACCGTATTGAGATATCCATGCCCATGCACGCTAGTATCAAGGCTATGCCAAATGTGCCACAGTATGTGGCAATCATGTATGGTCCTATTCTATTAGGAATGAAGACCGGCACAGAAGATCTTGCTTCACTACTTGCCGACGATAGCCGTTTCGGTCAGTATGCTGGTGGACGTAAGCTTCCGCTTGACAAAGCACCTATCCTTTTGCCTAAAAAAGTGGAGGATATTGTTGCTGATTTGCGTCCAGTAGCAGGCAAACCCCTACATTTCAAATTGACCACCCGTATGGAGAATGCCATTGATGGCGAATTACAACCATTCTTTGAAATTCACGATTCACGCTATATGATGTATTGGTTGGCGCTTGGAGAACACGAATATAAGGCTTATATGCAAGATCTTGCCGATAAGGAACAAGCCCGTCAGGCGCTTGAGACACGCACTGTTGACAAGGTGAGTCCTGGAGAACAGCAACCAGAAACTGATCATCGCATGGAAACTGATGGCAGTGAACGCGGCAATACCGAAGGAGTGTTCTTCCGTGATGCTCGTAACGGACACTCATTCAGTTATCTGATGCAGACTGGCGGTGAGTCGTCTCTGAGTTTGCAACTCACCTTCTGGGGACAGGATGAATGGCGTACCAGCGAGTTTGATATCTATGTTGATGACCAACTTCTCTGTAGTGTAAACAACAGCCATCGTTGGCGCACCACCCAGTTTAAGACGGTTGACTATGCCATCCCCTCTGCTATGTTGCAAGGAAAGAATGAGATTCGTATTCGCTTTGTGGCGCATAAAGACCGTCAGATAGGACAGATTTATGGTGTCCGACTGTTAAAATAATACGAAACAATAACTATAAATTGAAGAACATGATGAAACATCTTTTGTTGACAGCCTTACTATCTGGTATGTCTGGAGTGTCTTTGTGGGCACAATCCATCAATATGCCAATCATCCAGACCAAATATACGGCAGACCCTGCACCGTATGTTCATGGTGATACCGTTTATCTATACACCACCCACGATGAAGATTATTCAGAGGGATTTATGATGAAAGACTGGTTGCTCTATACCTCTACCGATATGGTTAATTGGCAAGATCATGGTGTTGTAGCATCGTTGAAAGATTTTCCTTGGTATAAGGGGGACAATGGTGCATGGGCCGAATGTGTGGTAGAACGCAATGGCAAGTGGTATATGTACTGTCCCATCCATGGACATGGTATCGGTGTACTTGTGTCCGATTCACCCTATGGACCATTTAAAGATCCATTGGGTCATCCTCTGGTTTGGCGTCAGGAACATTGGTACGACATTGATCCGTCGGTTTATATCGACGATGACGGACAGGCTTATATGTATTGGGGCAATCTCTATACCTATTGTGTGAAACTCAAAGAGGACATGATTTCCATCGATGGTGATATTATGACTATGGACCGTATTGATGATTACCAGGAAGGACCGTGGTTTTGGGCAAGAAAGAATGATAAGGGAGAGAAGTGGTATTATCTCGCTTTTGCATCTACCTGTTGCCCTGAAGGTATCGGCTATGCCATGAGTAAATCGCCCACAGGACCTTGGAAACATATGGGACATATTATGGATCATACTCCACGTACACGTGGCAATCATCCAGGTATTATCGACTATAAAGGCAAGTCGTATTGTTTTGGTCTGACGTATGACCTATTCCGCCTTGAGAGTTCTCGACATGCTGAGCGCCGTTCTGTATCGGCAGCCGAGATGACCTATAATGCCGACGGTACTATCAAGGAACTGCCTTATTTCCAAGATTGTAAGTTGGAACAGATAGGCACCTTTAATCCTTATCGTCGTGTTGAGGCTGAAACCATGGCGTGGGGCTATGGATTGAAAACTACACGTGAGAATCCTTCAGGACCATGGAATGAGACGCTTTTCGTTACCGATATCGACGATGGCGAGTATATCCTCGTGCGCGGTATTGATTTCGGCAAGAAGGGTGCCCTCAAGTTTCATGCTTCGTGCTCGTCGCAGTTGTATGGTGGCAGAATGGAAATTCGTCTCGATGCAGTAGATGGCCCATTGGCAGGTGCCATAGATATTCCCAATACCAAGTTTAAGTATCGGGAGTTTATCACTGATGTGACTCAGTGTAATGGTGTACGCGATGTCTATTTCGTATTTAAGAGCACATCCATTCAGAAGAAGAATCTCTTTAACTTTGACTGGTGGAAGTTCGATAAATAACAATTCATATCATTAAAACTAATTAACAACAATGAAACAGTATATTTTGGGCATGATGGCATTTTCGCTCATTGCCCTTTCAGCACAAGCAGAAGAAAAGCAGTTGACCAGTCTTGATGGACGTTTGGTTGTTACCGTATCCGATAATCAAGGCTGTCCCAGTTATCAAATTAACTATGATGGCAAGGCGTTTTTACAACCATCGGCACTTGGTCTCAATACCAATGTTGGTGATTATACTCATGGTCTGACTATGACTCATGCTTCTGATGTGACAACCATCAAGGAGAGTTATTCGCTGTCTCGCATCAAAAAAAGCAAAGTCGATGTTGATGCCCATCGCCAGGTTTTTACCTTCTCAAAAAACGAAAAGGCCGTATTTGATGTAGAGTTCCATGTGGGAAACAACGATGTAGCTTTTCGCTACTTGTTGCAAAGCCATGGCGACACTCGTTGCTGTGTGATTAAACAAGAAGCTACTTCGTTTGCTATGCCACAAGGAGCTACATCGTTTCTCTGTCCGCAGATGGCTCCAATGACAGGTTTTGCGCGTACTGCTCCCAGCTATGAAACCAACTATGATCTTGATGTTCCTGTAGGCACTCGACTGAGCAAAACGGGATATACCTTCCCTTGTCTGTTTCGCAATGGCAATGACGGATGGTTGCTTATCTCAGAGACTGGCACCGATGGCGACTATTGTGCTTGTCGCTTGATGGGGCATGACGATGGCTCCTATCAGATAGGATTTCCACAGGAGGGCGAGATGAACGGTCTCGGCTCTACCTTTGCAGGTGTCACCTTGCCGGGCAAAACACCTTGGCGCACCATCACTTTGGGTAGCACACTGGCTCCTATTGTCGAGACAACTATCCCCTTCGATGTCGTTGAAGAGAAATATCCCGCATCAAAAACCTATGAGGGCAGCAAGGGATCATGGTCATGGATTATCCGTATGGACAATTCTTGCAACTACGATGAGCAGAAAGAATATATTGATTTCTCGGCTGCGATGGGATGGCAGACGGTATTGGTAGATGCCCATTGGGACAGCCAGATCGGTTATGAGAAGATTGAAGATCTGGCGCGCTACGGCAAAACAAAGGGTGTTGACCTCTTCTTGTGGTACAACTCTAATGGTTATTGGAACGATGCACCACAAGGGCCTCATGGGAAAATGGCTAAATCAGGCATTCGTCGCAAGGAGATGGCATGGATGCAGAAGATTGGCATTCGTGGAATCAAAGTCGATTTCTTCGGTGGCGATAAGCAGGAGATGATGCAACTCTATGAAGATATCTTGACCGATGCCAACGATTTTGGCATTGAGTGTATCTTCCACGGCTGCACCTTGCCCCGTGGTTGGGAACGCATGTATCCTAACTTTGTGGCTGCTGAAGCGGTGTTGGCAAGTGAGAATCTCCACTTCTCGCAGTATATGTGTGACCATGAGGCAAGAAACGCCACTCTCCATCCCTTTCTCCGCAACGCGGTAGGTTCTATGGATTTTGGCGGTAGCGCCCTCAATAAGTTCTATGGCGCCGACAATAAACACGGTACGAAACGCCGTACATCTGATGTGTTTGCCCTTGCTACAGCGGTGCTCTTTCAGAGTGCGGTGCAACATTTTGCCCTTGCTCCCAACAATATGACCGATGCTCCAGCATGGGCGGTGGAATTTATGAAGACTGTGCCTACCACATGGGACGATGTGAAATTCATAGCGGGCTACCCTGGAAAATATATCGTCGTGGCTCGGCGCTGTGGAGACAGATGGCTGGTGGCTGGCATCAATGCACAGCGTGAACCGCTGAAACTCAAACTTGCCGTGCCGATGTTTGCCGCAGGATCAGCGCTTAAGGTCTATGCCGACAATGCAGCTCTTGAAGGCGCGGTGAAGACGGTGAAGCTGTCGAAGAAGCAACTGCTTGATGTTACCATTCCGTGCAATGGTGGACTGTTGGTGTGCGAATAATCATTCTACTGTAGCAAATATCCCCAACGGGATGGGCGATGGACACGATGTAAGTCGCCTTTTCCCTTTGGGGATATTTTTTGTTGTATAAGTATTGAACTGTGTGACAAAGCGAGTGCTCTGACACCGATTTTATACTGTGCAGATATACGCCAGACTGATGAGGCTGATGCTCACCCATAGTAGCACACCCTGCAGGAGTGGACGCAGACCGACAGCACGGAGAGTGTCTCTGGTGAGCGAGGCACCGATGAAGAAAAGCGACAGCGTAATCGCATGTTTGGCAAGCAGGTTGATGGTGGTGCCTATACGGCTGCCGACGGCAGAGGCGGCATCGCCCAGGAGCGACGGGTTGGCGAGCACGTAGGTATTGAGCACAATGGCTACGATGAACCAAATGATGAAGGTGGGAATGTTGCGATACCAGGGCTTGCTGGCGGTTACCGACGCTATGGTGGAGCGGAAAAAGAAGGGGGTGACCAGCGTCAGTATGACGATCCACAGGGCGCGGGTCAGCTTTACGGTAGTTGCCACTTCGAGGGCGCTGACGCCTTGTGATGCCAGCCAGTCGGGGTGCATCTGGTCGTAGGCAGCACCTGCACCTACCACAGACGATGTGTCGTGGATGGCAATAGCTGCCCACATGCCAAACTGCTTCATCGTCATGCCCAAGGCATCGCCGATGTAGGGGAAGATGAAGAGGGCTATGCCGTTGAGTACGAATACTACGCCGAGCGCCACCGACATGCTCTCGGCTTTGGCTTTCAGCACTGATCCTACTGCTGCGATGGCAGAACCGCCACAAATGGCTGTGCCCGAACTGAGCAGATAACTTGTCTGTGCATCCACTTTCAGCAGGCGTCTGCCAAAGAGCCAACCCAATGCCAGGGTGCCGAAGACGCTGACGATGGTGAATGCCATGCCTTCTGCTCCTGAGGCTAAGGCTTGGTTGACGTTCATGCCGAAACCTAATCCTATGACGGAATACTGCAGAAGCTTCTTCGACATGGTTTTGTTGAATTCGGGGAATGCCTTGCCGAACAGCAGGGCAAAGGCTATGCCGAGTGCTAAGGCTACTGGCGACGATACCCATCGGGTGATCCATTGCATCGATGCCAACGACCATCCTGTTGCTTCGCAGATGAAGCCTATCAGCAGTGATGCGGCTATGATGCCTACTATTAGGATGTAGCAGATCTCGCTGCTATTCCATTGTGGTGTGTTATGTTTCATAATCGTGATATGTGTGTGGTATATTGATTGGGTTATCCTGTTACGGGGCTATTTCTTGAGGACGGTGTCGAAAAATGTCAAGGTGCGCTCTTGCACCGGTATGCCGCAGGAGTGGGGTATGTCCCATAGCTCGGTGACGAGATTGCTGTCAGCATGTTGGCTTTTCCAAACGCGGTGCATCTCGTCGAATGCCTGCTCTACACCTGGTAGGGGAAAGAGATGATCCTTTCTGCCGTTGATGAACAGCATGGCTTTGGGACATGCCAACGATGCGATATGCGGATAGTCGAGATATTGGCGCAGGGCGGGGATGCAGTTGGCAAAGCCGCCATATTCGCGGCGGCCGTAGCGCTTGGTGAGTTGGGCATCGGTATTGATCATCCAACAGATGGAGGCGCCCGCTTTGATATGGTCGCTCAGGGCAGAGAGCATCCAGGCACGATAGCCACCCATGGAGCATCCGACACAGCCTATGCGCTCGGCATCGACACAGGGCAGTTGCGCCAGGAAGTCGGTGGCTGCCAGGTCGTCGTAGGTCATAAAGGCAGATAGGTCACGTCCGAGCATCATCATATTGCCGGCAATGATGTCGTAGCGGTTGCGATCCACACCTTCTCGTCTGCCGCGCTCGCCCCACATCGGTGCATCCATGGAGAATACCACATAGCCGTGGCGAGCGAGATAGTCGCCTATGTACTGACCGTCGTAGAGTTGCTTTGCCCAGGCATCTGCATCGTCGGTAACCTCTCGTGTGACCATGAAGGGACGTATCATCTTCTCCTTGCCGATAAAGAGGTGGCCGCCATGGTCGTGTAGTGCATTGATGGCAGGAAACGGGCCTTTGCCATCGGGGATAAGCAGATAGGCGGTGATGCGTGAATAGGCGTTGATGTTGAAAGCAATCTTCTGTGCACGATAGCCATCGCGCAGCTCTTCACCCAATACCTCCATGTTCCATGCCGTTGCCCTGCGCGGTGGAGTCATCATGCACTGGAAAACAGTTTGTCGGGCAGCCTTCTTCCACTTTTTGAAATTGCGTATGGGACTGTTGCCCCATGCCATGGGGTAGGTAAGTTCTTGTTTCAGTTGTTCTACATAGCGTGGTATGTCGTTGTCGAACTCATAGTTTTCGCGCTGTTGGATGTGGGCTTGCTGTTTTGACTGCTGAGCTGCGGCAGTCTGCCACATTGTGTTGAGTGCAGGAAACATCAGTATGATGATGCATCCGATGATTTGTTTTGTCTTGTATGTCATAGTAGTGAAGTGTGGGGCAAAGGTACTTTATTTCTGCCACACTACCAAACATCTTCTGCCAAAACCGTCGGTCGAAGCTATTTCACCACCTTGATAGCATACGCTGTGCGAAGGATATGGCCTGTTGGGTCTTTCCCCTGAACGGTCATCTGGTATAGACCTTCTGCAGATGGCATGGTAATTGTCAGGGTTTTCGCTTTGACCATAGGATACCACGTCGTCGTATGGTATTTTGATGCTAATCCGTTCGCAGGGGTTGGATGGTCTTGAGGGAAGGCGTAAGACATGAGTTGTTCGCCATCTTTCAACTTATAATTAGCCAATCGCCCCTTGCGGGTGATAAACGAGATGACACCGCAACAGCTGCTGCTGCCGAAATGGAATATTCCGGAGTAAATCTGAACATACTTGATGAGGTGTGCGTCGTAGTTTAACAGGTCGTCTGCATCGTAGATAGGCATTCCGTCGAGTAAGATCAATGCCGGCATCTTGGCATAGCTTCTCGTTTCTGGATTGTACGTATATAGGAGACTGACACCATGCTGTTTCTCCTTTCTTATTCCTTTTATAAATTCAAGGAGCATTTCTCGCACATCTTTCATCTGGGTGTATTCGTCCAAATCATAGAAATAGTCGGGTGTGGCAGACATCAACCTGATGGAGTGAACCAACGAGGTGGCAGGGGTGTTCGCATTGATTGATGCTTGTTGACGGGCGATAGCGGCACGCTCTCGCAATGTTTTCTCCTGACAATAGACCGTGAGCTTCGGCAGGTGCTTGGGCAGCAATGATTGATAGGGAGATACCAATTCCATCGGGATGGATCGGCCTAAGCTGTCGTAGGCAGTGACCAATACGGGTTGGTTGCCACTGATGCCCGATGTGAAGTAGAGGTAAGAACCGTCTGGCTGGCGCTTGCCGTCATATAGCAGGGCGGTCTTGCCTATCAGCGACAGACGGGTTGTCATGACCTTGGCAGGAGTGCCCGATGCCACTCTGGCTCTGACAATATGTCCTTCTATTTCCGGGCAATACGCTGTCATGCCTCCTTCGGTCGTAGGTTGGACCGATGGCTTGCAGACAGAGAGGTTGGCAGATATTCCTCCTTTCGTGATAGAGACGCAGCAGCCCGATGCATCGGTTTCCGGCAAGGGAATACATACCGTATCGCCTGCTTTGTATCGGAACAGTGCATGGGGAGTCTGGCAACTGTCTGACGGGATGATGGTGATGTCGTCCAGCCGTGAGAGTTTATCTGCATTGATTACACCGATGATGGAACGGCAGATGGCATCTGTGCCGAGTAGTTGCGAGACGCGTGTGTAGGCTGACAGTTGGTAGCAACCGCTGTGCATAGTGGTAGGTAGGGGAATCTCTGCCCAACCCTGTCCATCTCTTAAGGCAACCATACATTGAGCATACATGCTGAGTGTATCGGAAATCTCTACGTAAGCCACACGACTGGCAGAGGGTTTGCCGTCAATGCTGGCATCAACACGCACGCAAAGCCGTTCTCCGACCAGATAACAGTCTTTGTCGGTATAGGCAGATACTACTTCCACCTTTGACTGAGCGAAAGCAGAATATCCTATCAGTAAGGATAGTATAAGAGCGAAATGTCTAATCATAAACTATTGTTTGTTTTGCCAGAAATCGGGGCGGGCTATTGCGTCTCCACCCCAATACTTATCACGATAATCTACACACCAGGTAAAGGTCCACATGGTGTCGCCGGTGTTGGGAGTGTGGGTATAGACACTATACCCCCTGTTCACCAATGCAGAGGGCGATAGCCCATCCTGTGGAAATGTCTGAGGATTGTCTTGGCTCTTATAGCCGACATCCGAACCGTTGATATACATCTCCTTCATACTCGTGCGGCCTCTTACTCCGATATATCCGATGGCTTTCCGCTCACCGACAGACTTGATGTTGGTGGGGAGTTCGGAGGGCATGGGAGTGAACAAACCTCCAATATTGTATGTTTGATTGAGCATCAACCGGCGGTATTCATATTCCTGACGGGTGATAGCCATCTGTTTGATGCGTGTGCAACAGCGTGTTTGCAACCGATGGTCACTAATAGTGCGTGTGTAGATACTGCGCTTGGTGATGGCTCCACAGCCATAATCCTCATTGGTGGCGAAATTGGCAAGTGCTATGGCGTGACGCCAACCGTGGTTGGTATATGCTTCGGGAGAAATCTTCTCAAATGTGCCGTTTTGACCATCCGAGTCGCCTTCGTTCCGT